>OJJX01000052.1_pt1 | contig 135828 bp, 123 predicted proteins | sample 1596411 | NCBI WGS metagenome assembly OJJX01 (sample SAMEA4350136, study PRJEB24818) | metagenome | biome: human; feature: gut; material: faeces | place: Denmark | collected 2013-09 | reverse complement strand
TGGGACAACTTGTGAAATTACCGACAAGAAGGGAAAGGGCCTTCCCGAGAGTGGTAAAGGAGAGGCCCTGGAAATACCCCACAGCCCCGAAAAAGAGCCAGTCAGTTGCTTAACTGACTGGCATTACTCCCCTAGTGGGAGCCTTTTCTCTTTTATAACTCCTAATATCCAGGCTTTTCATAACAGATCTTCTATTGAATATTTATTACTGAAATCATCTACTTTGCGTTGTGTGGCCCCAATGTAATGGAGCGTACTGGATAACGATTTGTGCCCCAATGCCTTACTGATTACGGCTATATCCTCCCCATTGTCATAACCAATCGTTGGTTTACTCTTCCTCATGCTGTGGGTCGAAAGATTCAGCCCCAGCTTTTCCCCGGCGTAGCTAATTTCCTCATGCAATTTGGAGCGGCTCACAGGTTTTCCCTTGCTCCTGTGGCTGTCCAACTGTAAGAGGTATACATGATCAGGGTTCGCCTCTCTCCGGGCCGCTATGATGCGTTTAGCGGTATCGGTGAGCCTAACCCGGACAGATTCACCCGTTTTCTGTTGGGACAGGACAAGGTGATCGCCTTTGATGTCGTCATAACGGATAGAGCGCAGATCCGACACCCTCAGCATTAATTCATAACCCAGCAACCAGGCGTCACGGTACAGCGTCAGCCCCTTGCCCTGTTTGAGTAGCTCAACCGCTACCGCTTTCACTTCCTGAACTGATTTACAGCCCTCTACGAAATTCATTCTGTACCCTCCAGATCCTAACTGTGATCAATTCTTGATCAAAAACATGCACTTGTAAACGACAAAAATGATTAATTTTATGATGTGTCTTTTTAGTGAATTAAATCGGGTTTAATCGCGTTTAATGGTAAAGTAATGACCCGGCAGGGGAGGTAATGACCTGTTTAAGTGGGTAAAAGATGGTTACTTAATGTACTATCACCACAAGGCGGGTAAGGTGATTTGACTCCCCCAGCGCCTTAAAGTTACTGTATTTGTGGGCAATTAATTATTGTTTCGTTATGGTGTTGCCTGGCAAATTTTCAATTTACCCTCAAGAAAAAATCCCCAGCTTTTTTATCCTTATATGAGAATCAATATCATTTGTAAACGATAGTCGTTCTCGTTACCAATCGGGGCGAAAGCCTTCGCCCCTCAAAGGGCCTCTGTAGGCCCGCTCTCTGTATGCGCCTGTGGCGCTACCACTCTTAACCCTGTGGGTTTGTATTACTTGTCACAAGATAATGCGCCACAGGCGCACAGGGGAGGCGTCCGCCTCCAGGGTGGCCCGGCTGGGCCACTGGTCCACAGGGTAAAACAACAGAATGGTATTGTGTTGTTATTAAGTAATTGAGAATAAAGGGATATCTGAGTGAGCGCACTGTAAGAGCGGAAGGTTGGACAATGTTTGACCAGAATGCAGGCCATCCGGTAGGGAGCGCCCCCAGATATTTGGCGAAAATACTCTCATCACCCGGGGCCTCAGATCGAGGGGCCTAGCAACAATATCCAAACTCCCGGATATTTTCCCACCCAACTGGAAGGAATCCGCCCCTATTTTCTGTTCGTGTATAGGTTAGGCTGAGGGAGGCTTGCCAATGTACACCCCCTGGATTTGGTGATCTGTTAAGTTATTGATTTTGATCGATTTTAGATCAATCATCCGTTGCCGGGATTACCCCCCACCCAGACGGATGGCACACAATGAATAACGATAAAGCAAACCACCCTAAACACTTCCAATACTTGGGCCGCATGGTCACTGTTTACCCTACATACATCATTATTGACGGTATCAAGATCAGCCGTGCCCGTCTTTCCTTTGCATTCCAATTGGAATTGGCAAAAGCACTTCGACTGCATGAAGAAAGCGTATGCAGAAAATAAATTTCATTTAAATCTTCACGACTGAATAATTTACTTAAGCCGCCTTATGGGCGGTTTTTTTTGTGCCTGCCATTTATCTGTGGGTCACAACGTGAGACACAAACTGGGACACAGAGGATTTTTTAGGGTTGAGTCTTTGGCTTCCCGCTGGCATGATCCAGAACAGGGATTAACGGGACGTTAATCGCAAGCTTTTGATTTTGTTTTATTTGACTCGGGGTGCCCTTCTTAAATGAAGGCTGAGAAATACCCGTATTACCTGATCTGGATAATGCCAGCGTAGGGAAGTCACGGACCACCAGGTCATTGCTTCTTCACGTTATGGCAGGAGCAAACTATGCAAGTCGACCTGCTGAGTTCAGCGCAATCTGCGCACGCGTTACACCTTTTTCACCAACATTCCCCTCTTGTGCACTGCATGACCAACGATGTGGTGCAAACCTTTACTGCCAATACCTTGCTGGCGCTCGGTGCATCGCCAGCGATGGTTATCGAAACCGAAGAGGCCAGTCAGTTTGCGGCTATCGCCAGTGCCTTGTTGATTAACGTTGGCACACTGACGCAGCCACGCGCTCAGGCGATGCGTGCTGCCGTTGAGCAAGCAAAAAGCTCTCAAACACCCTGGACGCTTGATCCAGTAGCGGTTGGTGCGCTCGATTATCGCCGCCATTTTTGTCATGAACTTTTATCTTTTAAACCGGCAGCGATACGTGGTAATGCTTCGGAAATCATGGCATTAGCTGGCATTGCTAATGGTGGACGGGGAGTGGATACCACTGACGCCGCAGCTAACGCGATACCCGCTGCACAAACACTGGCACGGGAAACTGGCGCAATCGTCGTGGTCACTGGCGAGGTGGATTATGTTACCGATGGCCATCGCGCCGTTGGCATTCACGGTGGCGATCCGTTAATGACCAAAGTGGTAGGAACTGGCTGTGCATTATCGGCGGTTGTCGCTGCCTGCTGTGCGTTACCAGGCGATACGCTGGAAAATGTCGCATCTGCCTGTCACTGGATGAAACAAGCCGGAGAGCGCGCAGTCGCCAGAAGCGAGGGGCCAGGCAGTTTTGTTCCACATTTCCTTGATGCGCTCTGGCAATTGACGCAGGAGGTGCAGGCATGAAACGAATTAACGCTCTGACGATTGCCGGTACTGATCCCAGTGGTGGTGCGGGGATTCAGGCCGATCTTAAAACCTTCTCGGCACTTGGCGCTTATGGTTGCTCAGTTATTACTGCACTGGTGGCGCAAAATACCCGTGGCGTACAGTCGGTGTATCGCATTGAGCCTGATTTTGTCGCCGCCCAGCTCGATTCGGTGTTCAGCGATGTGCGAATCGACACCACTAAAATCGGTATGTTGGCGGAAACCGATATTGTTGAAGCGGTGGCAGAACGGTTGCAACGTTATCAGATCCAAAACGTGGTACTCGACACCGTTATGCTGGCAAAAAGCGGCGACCCGCTGCTTTCACCTTCGGCGGTTGCTACACTGCGCAGTCGATTATTGCCACAGGTTTCATTAATAACGCCAAACTTGCCCGAAGCTGCCGCCTTGCTCGACGCGCCACACGCGCGCACCGAACAGGAAATGCTGGAACAAGGGCGATCGCTGTTGGCGATGGGCTGTGGCGCAGTGCTAATGAAAGGTGGTCATCTGGATGATGAGCAAAGCCCGGACTGGCTGTTTACCCGCGAGGGTGAACAACGGTTTACCGCACCGCGCATTATGACCAAAAACACCCACGGCACTGGTTGTACGCTCTCTGCGGCGTTGGCTGCACTACGCCCGCGCCATACAAACTGGGCTGACACCGTACAGGAGGCAAAAAGCTGGCTTTCATCAGCATTAGCCCAGGCCGACACGCTGGAAGTTGGTCACGGTATTGGTCCGGTTCACCACTTCCACGCCTGGTGGTGAGCACCGTACTATAGCTGCTTTGGTTATTGTCAGCCTTTGGCACTGACATTCAGGGATGAAACCAATGCAGCTAAGAATTACCAGTCGAAAAAAACTCACCTCTCTATTATGCGCTCTTGGGCTAATTTCCATCGTTGCAATTTATCCGCGTCAGACGGTGAATTTTTTCTATTCGACAGCAGTTCAGATTACAGACTACATCCATTTCTACGGTTATCGCCCGGTTAAATCTTTCGCTATTCGCATTCCTGCCAGTTACACCATTCACGGAATAGATGTTTCTCGCTGGCAGGAGCGGATCGACTGGCAGCGGGTGGCAAAAATGCGCGACAACGGTATCCGCTTACAGTTTGCTTTTATTAAGGCGACGGAAGGCGAAAAGCTGGTGGACCCGTATTTTTCGCGTAACTGGCAACTAAGCCGCGAAAATGGCCTGCTGCGCGGGGCGTATCATTATTTCTCCCCGTCGGTAGCAGCGCCGGTTCAGGCACGATTATTTCTGCAAACGGTGGATTTCTCACAAGGCGATTTCCCTGCGGTACTGGACGTAGAAGAACGGGGAAAATTATCGGCAAAAGAATTACGCAAACGAGTAAGTCAGTGGCTAAAAATGGTCGAAAAAAGTACGGGAAAAAAGCCGATTATTTACTCAGGAGCCGTTTTTTATCACACCAATCTGGCGGGCTATTTCAATGAATATCCGTGGTGGGTGGCTCACTATTATCAACGTCGTCCGGACAATGACGGCATGGCCTGGCGCTTCTGGCAGCATTCCGACCGTGGACAGGTAGATGGCATCAATGGTCCGGTGGATTTTAATGTATTTCATGGCACGGTGGAGGAGTTGCAGGCATTCGTTGATGGGATTAAAGAAACGCCTTAAATAAGAAGCAGTGATATACTCCCACCAGACTCCCCGGCAGGAAAAAGACAAATGGAACAAGCGCATACCCAGCTGATTGCCCAACTGAACGAGCGTATTTTAGCGGCGGATAACACGCCGCTTTATATTAAGTTTGCCGAAACGGTAAAAAATGCCGTGCGCAGCGGGGTGCTGGAGCATGGCAATATTTTGCCCGGTGAGCGTGATTTAAGTCAGTTAACCGGCGTTTCGCGCATTACGGTGCGCAAGGCGATGCAGGCGCTGGAAGAAGAGGGTGTGGTGACGCGTTCGCGCGGTTACGGCACGCAGATCAACAACATCTTCGAATACTCGTTGAAAGAAGCGCGAGGTTTTTCTCAGCAGGTGGTATTGCGCGGGAAAAAGCCCGATACGCTATGGGTTAACAAGCGTGTCGTGAAATGTCCCGAAGAAGTCGCGCAGCAGCTGGCGGTCGAAGCAGGAAGTGATGTCTTTTTGCTTAAGCGTATTCGCTATGTCGATGAAGAAGCGGTATCGATTGAGGAATCGTGGGTTCCGGCGCATTTAATTCATGATGTTGATGCCATCGGGATTTCACTTTATGACTATTTCCGCAGCCAGCACATTTACCCACAACGTACGCGTTCCCGCGTTAGCGCCCGGATGCCGGATGCCGAGTTTCAGTCACATATTCAGTTAGATAGCAAAATACCGGTGCTGGTGATCAAGCAAGTGGCGCTTGACCAACAGCAACGGCCTATTGAGTACAGCATTAGCCACTGTCGCAGCGATCTATACGTTTTTGTGTGCGAGGAGTAGTTCCTCGCGCGTTGGCGCACAATCACCGCCCCGATGCCCGACAACCCACGACGCCACTGCATTGCCCAGTAATACGGCATCCGCCAGTGGCAGACCAGAGGCCAGCCCGGCAAGTACGCCACCTGCATGACTGTCGCCCGCCCCAATGGTGTCTACAACTTGCGTTGGAAATGCCGGAATGCAGCCAGAAGCGTCGTTGCTGAAATACCATGCACCCTCTTTATCGAGACGAACGATCAACGGCGCGGCAAATTTCTCCTGCCATTGCTTGCCAAGTGTTGTTATCTCTGCGGATAAAGCAAAACGTTCGGCGGCAATCTCAGCCTCTTGACGATTGAGTGATACTAAAGGTCGACAGGCCATGATCCGCGCCAGTAATGCGTCCGGGATATCGCCGATACGTGGGCCAAAATCGATAAACGGCGTCACGTCTTGCAGCTTTTCCAGCCATTCCACTAACAATTCGCCGCAGGGCGAGGCCAGTTGATAACCGGAAAAATAGAGCAGGCTGCCAGGCGCAACGGTTAATCGCGCCAGCCACTGGCGATTCCACTGATTTTCCACACCGCTGAATGACATAAAAGTGCGTTCGCCATCCGGCTCAACCAGCGCCAGACACCAGCCGTTATCGCCTTCGGCGTTATCGATCAGGCTGATTAACCCCTCTTTCGCCATCCGGTTGCGAATAATCTCCGCCCACACGCCCTGACCGAGCGGCAAGGCATTACCCGCTTCGATGCCGAGGCGCTTTAACGCCACGGCAATATTCAGTGCGCAGCCGCCAACGTTAACGCTCTGCTGCTTCAGTTCGATATCGCACCCACGCCAGGGGAGGGCATAAGCGTCGGCGATCACATCAATGACCGCCGCGCCGACGACCATCACCGGCTGACGCGAGGTTAATTCAGGCAGCAGCGTGTGTAATCGAGCGCCGCTCATACCGCCTCCCGTTGTTGACGATATTTCGCCAGCGCTGTGGCATAGCGGTTGAAATCAAGCTGATTTACCGCATCCAGTTCCGCCTTTAATGCAGGATCGATAGCGTTAACGCCATGCAACGCGCCGCAAATCGCCGTCGCCATAGCGCCGATGGTGTCTGTGTCGCCGCCAAGGTTAGCGCACAGGACGGCGCAGCGATTCGGGTCGGTTTGTGCCAGTTCAACCAGCGCAATGGCGCACGGAACGGACTCAATAGTGCTGGTACCTGCGCCAACGACCTGGTAAAGCTGTTCGCTGGCGGATTCGGTGCCGTCGGCATTGCGCACAATTTTCAGCGCAATCTCCAGACGTGCTGCCAGTGAGGCGCTGAAGGTAGTGATGCGTTTTTGCTGTGCATGTCGCGCAATTGAAGGCAGGGAATCAACAATCGCTGACCAGCTTTCTCCGTCAATGGCACGAGAAATCGCCCATGCGATGACTACCGCACCTGCAACTGCCAGATCGGATTTATGGGTCGGGCTCGACGCCAGCGCCACATCATCAATAAAGGAATCAACATCACGCGCCGGAAGCAAACAACCTAATGGCGAGACGCGCATCGCTGCGCCGTTGGTCACGCCGTTGTTTTCCAGTTCAGCAACGGGTTTACCGTCGCGAATGGCGTTAAGCGCAATCTTCGAGGTCGGACCTAGTACGTTTTTGTTAAAGGCGTCGAAACGCAGCGCCCAGTCGAGAATATTACGCCCAATCAGATCCGGATCGATCTTGCCTTCACGTTCCAGTAACGCATCCGCCAGACACAGCGCCATCGAGGTATCGTCGGTGAATTCGGCGCGGTTAAAATAACAGGCCGCGTTATTCTCCTTTGGTCCAGGCAGAAAACGGTCAATCCAGCCAAAGTGTGCTTTAACGCGGCTGCGTGGCCAAAGCTCGGAGGGCATCCCCATCGCATCCCCTAACGCCTGCCCATAAAGAGCACCGAGAATACGTTCTGTTTTCATTTAACTTCCCCTTGTGTCAACGCAATATCGCGATCATCGACCTTGATAGCCGTAATTTCGTTGTCGGATTCGCGGAAAAAAATCATGAACAGCACGGCGATAATGGCAATCATCACCGCGCCGAAAGTCCACATCCCGGACCAGTTGAAAGTCAGCCCGTTTACCGGTTCCGGATAAGCGAACATCTTTTCCATCATCACACCGCCAAGACGATAGCCGAGCAAACTGCCGAAGCCCTGGCAGCAGAGCGTGATCAGCCCCTGCGCGGCGGTACGCATATGCACGGGGGCTTTTTTATCGACATAGATGTAAGCGGTAACGTAGTAAAAATCGTAACTTACGCCGTGAAGCAAAATACCGAGGAACAGTAACGCGTAGGTGAAATATTCATCCGCACTACCGTAAATAAAGAAGCCATAGCGGATCGCAGCGGTGACCAGACCAAGCAATAATACCTTTTTGATACCAAAGCGTTTAGTGAAAAACGGCAATGCCAGCATAAAGAAGATTTCAGAGAACTGGCCGAGCGTCATCCAGCCGGTGGCGTTTTTCATGCCAACTTCGGTCAGATAACCGTTGGCAAAGATGTAATAGAACGCCAGTGGCATCGCAAACAGGAATGAACAGAAGAAAAAGACGAGGAAGTTTTTATCGCGCAGCAGGATCAGCGCATCCAGGCCGAGCATGACTTTAATGTCCATTTTGCCGGTGCTTTTTGGCGGCGTGTCGGGCAGGAAAAACGCAAACACACCGAGCAGAGCAGAACTTCCGGCGGTAATCAGCAGCGGGATGTTAGTCGGTGAGATATCGGCATACCCCAGCATTTGCGGCAAGAAACCACATGCCAGACCAGAGGCAATCCAGCCGATAGTGCCCATCACACGAATGCGCGGGAAATCACGCTCCACATCCGGCACGTTGGCAAAAGCGATACTGTTAGTCAGCGCAATGGTCGGCATATAGGTTAGCGAGTAGGCCAGCAGTAACGGGAAGAACCCGGCAAAAGTGGTCTGTTGCGCAGCGAAATACATCAGCAGCGCGCCTGCGAACATCAATACCGCCAGCACTTTTTGCGCCGAGAAAAAGCGGTCAGTGATGGAGCCAACCAGAATTGGCGACAGGATCGCCGCAATGGCTGTGCAGGCATACGACCAGCCAATTTCTCCGGCACTAAAACCGCTTTTACTTAACCACAACCACAATGGCACAAACCACGCGCCCCAGATAAACCATTCAACAAACATCATGAACGACAGCTTTGCTGTTGTTTTCATCTTTTAATTCCTTCATGACAGGTAATGTAAGGTACGCGATGACAATACCACTTAATAATACCTTTTAAATACCTTTGCGGTGAAAACTTGACCGCGCTAACATTTTTTCTGATGAATCGAGCCAACAGAAAACGCTGAAAAAACATCCAAAAGATGGAAAAACTCGCCCGTAACGACCAGGATTATGATTGCCCGCAAAAGGCGGGCCAGGACAATCCATAGCCGATATCCAATCGGAATTTACGGGAGCATAGTAATGACAGATATTGCGCAGTTGCTTGGCAAAGACGCCGACAACCTTTTACAGCACCGTTGTATGACAATTCCTTCTGACCAGCTTTATCTCCCCGGACATGACTACGTAGACCGCGTAATGATTGACAATAATCGCCCGCCAGCGGTGTTACGTAATATGCAGACGTTGTACAACACCGGGCGTCTGGCTGGCACAGGATATCTTTCTATTCTGCCGGTTGACCAGGGCGTTGAGCACTCTGCCGGAGCTTCATTTGCTGCTAACCCGCTCTACTTTGACCCGAAAAACATTGTTGAACTGGCGATCGAAGCGGGCTGTAACTGTGTGGCGTCAACTTACGGCGTGCTGGCGTCGGTATCGCGGCGTTATGCGCATCGCATTCCATTCCTCGTCAAACTTAATCACAACGAGACGCTAAGTTACCCGAATACCTACGATCAAACGCTGTATGCCAGCGTGGAGCAGGCGTTCAACATGGGCGCGGTTGCGGTTGGTGCGACTATCTATTTTGGCTCGGAAGAGTCACGTCGCCAGATTGAAGAAATTTCTGCGGCTTTTGAACGTGCGCACGAGCTGGGTATGGTGACAGTGCTGTGGGCCTATTTGCGTAACTCCGCCTTTAAGAAAGATGGCGTTGATTACCATGTTTCCGCCGACCTGACCGGTCAGGCAAACCATCTGGCGGCAACCATCGGTGCAGATATCGTCAAACAAAAAATGGCGGAAAATAACGGCGGCTATAAAGCAATTAATTACGGTTATACCGACGATCGCGTGTACAGCAAGTTAACCAGCGAAAACCCGATTGATCTGGTGCGTTATCAGTTAGCTAACTGCTATATGGGGCGCGCAGGGCTGATTAACTCCGGCGGTGCTGCAGGCGGTGAAACTGACCTCAGTGATGCAGTGCGTACTGCGGTTATCAACAAACGCGCTGGCGGAATGGGGCTGATTCTTGGACGTAAGGCGTTCAAGAAATCGATGGCTGACGGCGTGAAACTGATTAATGCCGTGCAGGACGTTTATCTCGATAGCAAAATTACTATTGCCTGATACGCCTCATACGAACAGCACCACCCCGTAGGACGGATAAGGCGTTTACACTGCATCCGGCAACCTATGCCTGATGCGACGCGGAAGCGTCTTATCATGCCTACATAGCACTGCCACGTATGTTTACACCGCATCCGGCATAAAAACACGCGCACTTTGCTACGGCTTCCCTATCGGGAGGCCGTTTTTTTTTGCCTTTTACTCCTCGAACAATTTTCACATTGTCGTTTTCGTGATCGTTATCTCGACATTTAAAAACAAATCATTTCATTATATTTTGAAATCGAAAACAAACGACAGGATATGAAAATGTACGTGGTATCGACAAAGCAGATGCTGAACAACGCACAGCGCGGCGGTTATGCGGTTCCGGCATTCAATATTCACAATCTCGAAACGATGCAAGTGGTGGTGGAAACCGCTGCCAACCTGCATGCGCCGGTCATCATCGCCGGAACGCCTGGCACATTTACTCATGCTGGTACAGAAAATCTGTTGGCGCTGGTCAGCGCGATGGCGAAGCAATATCACCATCCACTGGCAATTCATCTCGACCATCACACGAAATTTGACGATATCGCTCAGAAGGTTCGTTCTGGCGTGCGCTCAGTCATGATTGACGCCTCGCATTTGCCTTTTGCGCAAAATATTTCACGGGTCAAAGAGGTGGTGGATTTTTGCCATCGCTTTGATGTCAGCGTCGAAGCGGAGCTGGGGCAACTTGGCGGCCAGGAAGATGATGTGCAAGTCAATGAAGCCGATGCTTTTTATACCAACCCCGCTCAGGCGCGTGAATTTGCCGAGGCAACCGGAATTGATTCCCTGGCGGTCGCCATCGGCACGGCTCATGGGATGTATGCCAGCGCACCGGCGCTTGATTTTTCTCGACTGGAGAACATTCGCCAGTGGGTGAACTTACCGCTGGTGCTGCATGGCGCGTCAGGGTTATCGACTAAGGATATTCAGCAAACCATCAAACTGGGGATATGCAAAATCAACGTTGCAACGGAGCTGAAAAATGCCTTCTCGCAGGCGTTAAAAAATTACCTGACCGAGCACCCTGAAGCGACCGATCCCCGGGATTATTTGCAGTCGGCTAAATCCGCAATGCGCGATGTGGTGAGCAAAGTGATTGCCGATTGTGGCTGCGAGGGCAGGGCATAACGCACCTGCCATTTAATAAGGAAAAAACATGAAAACGTTAATTGCCCGGCATAAAGCTGGTGAACATATCGGCATATGTTCAGTCTGTTCTGCCCATCCGTTGGTTATCGAAGCGGCGCTGGCATTTGATCGCAACAGCACGCGCAAAGTGCTGATTGAAGCAACGTCAAACCAGGTCAATCAATTTGGCGGTTATACCGGAATGACACCGGCAGACTTTCGCGAATTTGTTTTTACGATTGCCGATAAAGTTGGGTTTGCACGCGAACGCATTATTCTCGGCGGCGATCATCTGGGGCCAAACTGCTGGCAGCAAGAAAATGCGGATGCGGCGATGGAAAAATCCGTCGAGCTGGTAAAGGAATATGTTCGTGCCGGTTTCAGTAAAATTCATCTTGATGCGTCAATGTCCTGCGCGGGGGATCCCATACCGTTAGCACCAGAAACGGTTGCGGAACGAGCTGCTGTGCTTTGCTTTGCTGCGGAAAGTGTGGCGACAGATTGCCAGCGTGAGCAACTGAGCTATGTCATTGGCACCGAAGTTCCGGTTCCGGGCGGTGAGGCCAGCGCCATTCAGTCAGTACACATCACCCATGTTGAAGATGCCGCCAATACTTTATGTACGCATCAAAAGGCCTTTATTGCCCGTGGGCTGACAGAGGCGTTAACACGCGTGATTGCCATCGTGGTGCAGCCGGGCGTGGAATTTGATCACAGCAATATTATCCATTATCAGCCGCAGGAAGCGCAGCCGCTGGCGCAATGGATAGAAAGCACCCGAATGGTTTATGAAGCACATTCTACCGATTACCAGACCCGGACGGCTTATTGGGAATTAGTCCGCGATCACTTTGCAATATTGAAAGTCGGTCCCGCATTAACCTTTGCTTTACGCGAGGCGATATTTGCACTGGCACAAATTGAGCAGGAACTTATCGCCCCTGAAAATCGCAGCGGTTGCCTGGCGGTAATTGAAGAAGTGATGCTCGACGAACCGCAATACTGGAAAAAATATTATCGTACGGGTTTTAACGATTCATTACTGGATATTCGTTACAGCCTGTCGGATCGTATTCGTTATTACTGGCCGCATAGTCGGATTAAAAATAGCGTCGAAACGATGATGGTGAATCTTGAAGGCGTGGACATCCCACTGGGCATGATTAGTCAGTATCTTCCCAAACAATTTGAACGCATTCAGTCCGGGGAATTATCAGCAATACCGCATCAGCTGATTATGGATAAAATTTATGATGTTTTGCGCGCCTATCGCTACGGCTGTGCGGAATAAGGACGGTATATGACTAACCTGTTTGTTCGTAGCGGAATTTCTTTTGTCGATCGTAGCGAAGTTTTAACCCATATCGGTAATGAGATGCTCGCGAAAGGTGTGGTTTATGATACCTGGCCACAGGCATTAATTGCCAGAGAAGCAGAATTCCCTACCGGGATAATGCTTGAGCAGCACGCCATTGCTATACCGCATTGTGAGGCGATTCATGCTAAGTCGTCAGCCATTTATCTGTTAAGGCCAACAAATAAAGTTCATTTTCAGCAAGCGGATGATGATAACGACGTGGAGGTGTCGTTGGTTATTGCGTTGATTGTGGAAAATCCGCAGCAGCAATTGAAACTTTTACGCTGTTTATTTGGCAAGTTACAACAGCCCGATATCGTCGAGACACTAATTACTCTTCCTGAAACTCAGTTAAAGGAATACTTCACAAAGTATGTTTTAGATTCAGACGAATAAATCCCTCTGTAACAATAAAAAGGACTATTTATGAAACGCAAGATTATTGTCGCTTGCGGAGGCGCGGTTGCGACCTCTACGATGGCGGCGGAAGAAATTAAAGAGTTGTGTCAGAATCATAATATTCCTGTTGAATTAATCCAGTGTCGGGTTAATGAAATAGAAACCTATATGGATGGTGTGCATTTGATATGCACCACTGCCAAAGTGGATCGTAGTTTTGGCGATATTCCGTTAGTTCACGGCATGCCTTTTATTTCTGGTGTCGGTATCGAAGCATTACAAAATAAAATTCTGACTATCTTACAGGGGTGACCTATGTTTTCAGAAGTCATGCGTTATATTCTCGACCTCGGCCCTACGGTGATGCTTCCGATTGTCATCATTATTTTTTCTAAAATATTAGGCATGAAGGCAGGCGATTGCTTTAAAGCGGGTCTGCATATCGGGATTGGCTTTGTTGGCATTGGCCTTGTGATTGGCTTAATGCTGGATTCCATTGGTCCGGCGGCGAAAGCGATGGCGGAAAATTTCGACCTGAATCTGCATGTGGTCGATGTCGGCTGGCCGGGCTCTTCACCAATGACCTGGGCGTCGCAAATTGCGCTGGTGGCGATTCCGATTGCGATATTGGTTAACGTGGCGATGTTACTGACCCGTATGACGCGGGTGGTAAATGTTGATATCTGGAATATCTGGCATATGACCTTCACCGGCGCGTTGCTGCACCTGGCAACCGGTTCATGGATGATAGGGATGGCAGGTGTGGTAATTCACGCGGCGTTTGTTTATAAGCTCGGCGACTGGTTTGCCCGCGATACCCGAAATTTCTTTGAGCTGGAAGGTATTGCTATTCCGCACGGTACGTCGGCGTATATGGGGCCGATTGCGGTGCTGGTCGATGCTATCATCGAGAAAATCCCAGGCGTTAACCGAATTAAATTTAGCGCCGATGATATTCAGCGCAAATTTGGTCCATTTGGCGAGCCTGTCACCGTGGGTTTTGTGATGGGGCTGATTATCGGCATCCTCGCGGGTTACGATGTCAAAGGTGTATTGCAGCTGGCGGTAAAAACGGCGGCAGTGATGCTGCTAATGCCACGGGTGATTAAACCCATCATGGATGGTTTAACGCCCATCGCTAAGCAGGCCCGTAGTCGTTTACAGGCGAAGTTCGGCGGTCAGGAGTTCCTGATTGGCCTGGATCCCGCATTACTGCTGGGGCATACGGCGGTGGTATCGGCAAGCCTGATTTTTATCCCTCTCACCATTTTAATTGCTGTTTGTGTTCCGGGTAATCAGGTGCTGCCGTTTGGCGATCTTGCCACCATCGGCTTCTTTGTGGCGATGGCAGTCGCCGTGCATCGTGGAAATCTGTTCCGCACCTTAATCTCGGGTGTCATCATCATGAGCATCACTCTGTGGATCGCGACGCAAACTATTGGTTTGCACACCCAACTGGCGGCTAATGCTGGGGCGTTAAAAGCCGGGGGTATGGTGGCTTCAATGGATCAGGGCGGTTCTCCCATTACCTGGTTACTGATTCAGGTTTTCTCCCCGCAAAATATTCCCGGATTCATTATTATCGGCGCAATTTATCTTACCGGTATTTTCATGACCTGGCGTAGAGCGCGTGGCTTTATTAAACAAGAGAAAGTCGTTCTCGCAGAATAATTTTTACCTGAGGGGGAGGTTATCCCCCTTAACAATCAGGAGTTTTTATGAAATCAGTGGTGAATGATACTGATGGTATCGTGCGCGTTGCAGAAAGCGTCATTCCTGAAATTAAACATCAGGATGAGGTGCGGGTAAAAATTGCCAGCTCGGGCTTATGTGGTTCCGATTTACCCAGGATATTTAAAAATGGTGCACATTATTATCCAATAACGTTAGGCCATGAATTTAGCGGCTATATTGATGCGGTGGGATCCGGTGTTGATGATTTACACCCTGACGATGCGGTTGCCTGTGTGCCGTTATTACCCTGTTTTACTTGTCCAGAGTGTCTGAAAGGGTTTTATTCCCAGTGCGCAAAATATGATTTTATTGGCTCGCGGCGTGATGGTGGATTTGCTGAATATATTGTCGTTAAGCGAAAAAATGTCTTTGCTCTACCCACGGATATGCCTATTGAGGATGGGGCTTTTATTGAGCCGATTACCGTTGGTCTGCATGCTTTTCATTTAGCGCAAGGTTGTGAGAATAAAAACGTTATTATTATTGGTGCCGGAACCATTGGCCTGCTGGCTATTCAGTGCGCTGTCGCGCTGGGAGCAAAGAGTGTGACGGCTATCGACATTAGCTCAGAAAAACTGGCACTGGCAAAATCTTTCGGTGCGATGCAAACATTTAACAGTAGCGAAATGAGCGCGCCGCAAATGCAGAGCGTTTTACGCGAACTGCGTTTTAATCAGCTTATCCTCGAGACGGCTGGCGTACCGCAAACTGTCGAACTGGCGGTAGAGATTGCCGGTCCTCATGCCCAACTGGCGCTGGTGGGCACGTTGCATCAGGATCTGCATTTAACATCGGCAACGTTTGGCAAAATATTGCGTAAAGAGCTGACGGTTATCGGCAGTTGGATGAACTATTCCAGCCCTTGGCCGGGGCAGGAGTGGGAAACGGCGAGCCGGTTGCTGACAGAACGTAAGTTAAGCCTGGAGCCATTAATCGCTCACCGTGGAAGCTTTGAAAGCTTCACCCAGGCGGTGCGTGACATCGCTCGTAATGCCATGCCGGGCAAAGTGTTGCTCATTCCATGAAACCGCGGGCCAGCGTGATGCTGGCCCGGTATTGTGCAAAACAGATCATTCACCAATGGTCCCCCTTCGTTTACACTAGCCACAATTGAATATGGGTAAATGACGATGAATTCATTCGAGCGAAGGAATAAGATCATCCAATTAGTGAATGAACAGGGAACCGTGCTTGTTCAGGATCTGGCGGGAGTATTTGCTGCCTCGGAAGCGACAATCCGTGCCGATTTGCGCTTTCTCGAACAAAAAGGCGTGGTTACGCGCTTTCATGGCGGTGCGGCGAAAATAATGTCCGGTAATAGTGAAACCGAGACCCAGGAAGTCGGGTTTAAAGAGCGATTTCAGCTCGCCAGCGCGCCAAAAAACAGAATAGCGCAGGCGGCAGTCAAAATGATCCACGAAGGGATGACCGTTATTCTCGACAGCGGAAGTACGACGATGCTTATCGCCGAAGGATTAATGACCGCCAAAAATATCACGGTGATTACCAACAGTCTCCCGGCAGCGTTTGCCCTTTCCGAAAATAAAGACATTACTCTGGTCGTCTGCGGTGGCACGGTCCGCCATAAAACGCGCTCGATGCATGGTTCCATCGCCGAGCGTTCATTGCAGGATATTAATGCCGATTTAATGTTTGTCGGTGCTGATGGTATTGATGCGGTTAATGGTATTACGACCTTTAATGAAGGTTATTCGATTAGCGGGGCGATGGTCACCGCCGCTAATAAAGTGATTGCCGTTCTCGATTCATCGAAATTTAACCGTCGCGGTTTTAATCAGGTACTGCCAATCGAAAAAATTGACATTATTATTACCGATGATGCTGTGTCTGAGGTGGATAAACTGGCATTGCAGAAGACACGGGTAAAATTAATTACGGTGTAGTATTGTTCTGTATGCCGGATAAGGTATTTACACTGCATCCGGCATTTCGGATTCTCCCTGGTTCAAGAGAGAATAGTTTGATTAACGCAATAATGGACAATCTGGTGGTAATCGACAACGCAACGCCGCCGGAAGTATTTCAATATGAAAGTTTTGTCCGCTCAACGGTTCGCCATCAAGATTAAAAGTGATTTCGTGTGGGGCTTGTATATCAAACCACGACGAAGCGCCTTCGATAATATTCGGGTTATCTTCGTCAGATTTTAAGGTTGATACGAGAGCCGGAAGAATTTCATCGCCGGTAAAAATGCGCAGTTGCAGCAAGCCATCGTTAATTAACGCGTTCGGACACAATTGCTGACCGCCACCGGCCTGACGCCCGTTACCAATACCAATGACCAGGGCGTCACCTTGCCAGTGAAAGTTTTCACCGCGGATTTCACAACGGTCCGGTTGCAGAGTATCCATGCGCATTAAGCCATGAATGATGTAAGAGACGCCACCCAGCGCGGCTTTTAATTTTTCCGGCGTTTCTGTGGTAATACGCGTCCCAAATCCGCCTGTCGCCATATTAATAAAACAGGTTTGTTTGTTGACCTGCGCCATATCTATCGCAATGGCGTTACCGGCAATTGCCAGTTTCAGCGCCTTATCCAGTGCCTCAGGAATCCCTACACTGGTGGCAAAATCATTGGCGGTTCCTAATGGCAAAATTCCCAGCGCGGGTATGTCATCCCCCTCACACTGAATCAACGCCGTAGAAACTTCATTAATGGTGCCATCGCCACCACCGGCAATCACCGTTGCGACGCCCAACTTCCGGGCCTCCTCTACATATCGTGCGGCATCGCCTTTCTCCCAGGTGACCCGCACATGGATCGTCATTCCTTCCTCACGCAACAGCATAATTGCTTCGCGCAAGGGTAGATTGTCAGTACTTTTGCCATTAAGAATCAGTAAGCTGGCGGGAAATTCTGCCATGATCGTATGTGCCTTTATGATTGGTCTGTAGATAGTGTAGAGCAGAAAACAAAAGGTGGAGTCAGAACAGGATGAAAGTCGGAGGATAAAAAGTCAGTTCAAGTATGGAGGATTCAGTGGTTACCACCAGGAGCTTGCAATGGGGACAGCGAATACTAACGGCTGCCACCGATAAATTTCAAAAAAGAGCATATACCTAATATTCAACTAAACAGTGGCATCTTCAATATAATATATTAAAGCCCCCATGGAGTTACCCTGAAGGGCCTCAATGTCCGTAATTCCTACTTATGTAGGAAATGTTGTACAGAACATTTATTATAATCCTATTCAATTATAATAATCATGCCATTATTATATTTAAACACTAGAGAGTGTCGTTGGTATTTAATGGGGGAAGGTGAGATGAAAAAGATAGCTGCTATATCATTAATTAGTATTTTTATTGTGTCTGGTTGTGCTGTGCATAATGATGAGACAAGTATCGGTAAATTTGGTCTTGCATATAAAAGTAATATTCAGCGTAAACTCGATAACCAATACTACACCGAAGCCGAAGCTTCTTTAGCCAGGGGCAGAATATCTGGTGCAGAAAATATAGTAAAAAATGATGCAGCCCATTTCTGTGTTACTCAGGGCAAAAAAATGCAGATAGTTGACCTGAAGACAGAAGGTGCAGGATTACATGGCGTCGCTCGTCTGACATTCAAATGTGGAGAGTGAGAATATTTTTTGGTAAGCGTCAAACATGCGCGTTCTGGTTGTGCTTAGCCGGAACCTGTGCGAGCACGATGCCGTTACGTGAAAGGCATCGTGCTATGAAGGGAGATTCTATCGATGTGGTCAATGGAAGACGGTGACCAGGGATAGGGCTTATGCATAAAAAATAAGCCCGTGTAAGGGAGATTTAGGGTGTCACCAGTAGGGGCTTTCAACGGTACAATGCGGGTTTGAGCGGCATAAATTACCACTGAAAGCCCTTAAACGTTACTCTACTGTGGACACTGTGTGGACACTCTCGACCTCAGTACCACCTCTTAGCGGATTAAGAGAAATGGCGTCCTGAAGGTACTCTGGCGCAAAATGAGCGTAAACCATAGTTTGCTCAATCCGCGTGTGACCTAGTATCCGTTGTAGCGTGATAATACTTCCTCCATTAATCATGAAATGAGTGGCAAAGCTGTGCCTTAGTGCATGTGTAGCTTGCCCCATTGGCAAATCCGGTTTTATTGCTTTCATTGTTCGTCTGAAGCGAGGGTAATCAGCATCAGGGAATAAAAAACCTCGTTTGTTATCCGCGATCATTTTGGCAACAGCCTCTGAGATCGGGACGGTGCGTGGTTTGTTTGTTTTCGTTTTAACAAACGTGACGCGGTTATGGATGATATTTTCTGCTTTCAAACGAGCTGCTTCTCCCCAACGTGCTCCAGTACTCAGGCAAAGAATCGCAATCTTTTTGTTGTCGCCGTCAAGAGCAGCAAGCAGTAAGGCAATTTCTTCCTGCGTGAGATAGCCTGTGTCTGGTTTTTCCTCCTTAAGCCTTTTTGTCCCTCTGATAGGGTGCTCACCAAAGAATAACTCCGCTTCAATCAGGGCTGTAAACATGCCGCTAATACATGTTAAATCACGATTGATACTCGAAGGTTTAATACCCTGACTTCTTCGGGTGGCGCAGTACTGGCTGATAAGCGATTTCGTAATTTGAAATGCGCATGGGTCATTCGTTATTTTTGTGAAGATTTCAATTTTCCCAAGATTAGATTTCCCATGCTCTTCGTGTTTACCCTTTAAATCCCACCAGATCTGTGTCAGCTCCGACAGACGTCGCTTGTCTGTTGGTTTTGATAGCCATTCTTTATTGTGGTGGTTGTACAACGTGTATTTCTCGAAAGCGACAGCTTCGCTTTTCTTATCAAACTTCCTACGGATGCGTTTTCCATTACGTCCAGTAGGGCGGATGTCCACTTCATATCGACCATCATCGAGTTTTTTGATTGCCATCAGAAAACCCTCCGAGTGGTGTGTTTTTTTGCGACTACTAATCGCTTTTTTCGTGGTGGCTGAAATTTAGCCACCAATAGTAGGCACTTGTGATGAATATATTCACGATGAATTGTTAACCAGTCTTTTGACCGGAGTGGGGCGACGTTGTTTCGTTTTGCCCAAAGTGTGCGAGAGCGGGCGCAATTTGCCCGGACTCAGGAGCGATCTGATTGGTCATGAACCATAAAGTGTATTTGGTGAATTGTGGGGTCTGCAGGATGTTCATCATGACATCTGTTGGAGGTGTTGAACGACCACTTTCATAGTAACTCAGCGTGCCATACGGAACCCCTGTTAAATCAGCAAGTTGTTGTCTGCTCAAATACTCTGATTTTCGCATTAAGACTATCTTCTCGCTTATCGTGTTTGACATGGTGTTTAGATCTCAATAGTATTTAGTTTAGATGTAGATTGTTTAGTGCTTGGATGTGGGCACTAAAAGGCATTATAAGACATTAAACGCAATTCATGAGGGCTAGAGGACGACATGAGCAAGCAAGTAACACTCATGACTGATGCGATTCCTTATCAGGAGTTCGCAAAACTAATAGGAAAATCGACAGGAGCGGTTCGTCGGATGATCGATAAAGGAAAGCTGCCTGTAATTGATATGACCGATCCACAATCAGCTTCAGGTCGTGCAGGTGAATATTGGGTATACCTTCCGGCATGGAATAACGGACTAAAACTGGCTTATGAAAGCCGCCCTAAAGAGATTCGTGACGGCTGGTTGATGTGGTTAGGTCTCGGTGAACCACGTTAAGGAGAACCGTATGAATGAGCCTCGTTGTATTGCTCAGTTACTGCGTAACGAAAGCCCCAGGGCGATTGACTTCACCATCACCCACGGTAAGGGGCGTAAGGGAATCATTATCCGCACCAAAAAACAGAGTCCGTTAAAAAAGGCTCTGACCTTTCTGAAAAGCCGGAGGGTATGGAAATGACAGTGATGACGCTCAATCTCGTTGAAAAACAGCCAGCAGCTATGCGCCGGATAATTGGTAAGCATCTTGCCGTTCCTCGCTGGCAGGAGACATGTGATTATTATAATCAGATGATGGAGCGCGAACGGCTAACGGTTTGCTTTCATGCGCAGTTAAAACAGCGTCACGCAACGATGCGTTTTGAAGAAATGAACGACGTCGAACGTGAACGGCTGGTTTGTGCAATTGATGAATTGCGTGGTGCATTCTCAAAACGCCGTCAGGTTGGCGCAAGTGAGTATGCATATATTAGTTTTTTAACAGTCAGTCAGCGTCGCACTTTATTTATGCATGCCGGATTGACTGAAAAAGAATTCAACCAGCCATACTGGCGAATTAATGAAGAGTCATGTTACTGGCGTGATGCTTTATTCCGTGCATTACGTGAATTATTCAGCCTGTTTGAGTATGCACCGACAATTCTGACGTCGGTAAAACCAGAGCAATATCTGCATTAAGTAATTAACCAGAGTTTTTAACGCACTTAATTGTGCGGGGCTTCTTTTTGCCTGGAGAAAGTCATGCATACAGTTTCTGAAAATCAGTGCGGTAAATACGCATTACTGCTGCAACAGGCCAGAACCGAAGCACAGGCCGACGCTGCGACGCGCTTTTCTTCTCATCTTGACGCCATGATTCGCCATATCACAAAGGCGGAGTTATCCCGCGTGGAGATAGTCGAGCTGCTCAGTCAGGAGTCGGAAAAATTTCACAATATCGGATTGTCTCGCGGGGAGGTGCTTTGATGTCCTGTTCTCATTCAGTTGTATTACTGAATAACGCCTTAAAAATCGCCGTTATGGAAAATGGTGATTTATCTCTTATTCAACTTTGTCTTGATAAAGAAAAACGCGACATAACTGAATCTGTTATCGCGATTTATCAGAATGAATTAAACCTCCTGTCTGATGTGGTCAATTTACTTGTTAAACGCGCTGTATTCCACAAGCAAATTTCCTCCGTGGATGAACTGACAAAATTAACGACAGAAATCGTCAGCTATTGCGCTGATGAATTTAAGAAACTGAACGACAAAAGGAACTGGTAATGCCGGACAACGTAGATTTCATTCAGGAACAACAGGCTGAATTACTGGAGCGCCAGATTAACGCGGCAAGGGTAAAACATTGCGGTGTTTCTGCGCTGGTTTGCGAAGAGTGTGACGTGCCAATACCTGCTGCCCGTCGTGCGGCTTATCCGTCAGCCACGCGTTGTGTTTCCTGTCAGTCAGTCTTTGAAGCAAAAAACAAACATTACCGGAGAACGGCATGAGTATTCGTATTGAAATTGGCGAACGTTATGTCGTTACCAGTGACAGCTTTCAGTTTATTCTCCACGAGAAAAAGAGAGCGGAAAGCGGTAAAAACGCCGGTCAGGAATGGCTGTCGGTGGTTGGTTATTACCCGAAATTAAGCCAGCTCGTTTCCGGCATGATGCATCACGATATTCTGACCGGAAGCGCAAAGTCTTTTGCTGATTTAAACGCGCAGGTTGAGCAACTCAGCAAGCGTTGTTCAGAGGCTTTTGGCTCATATGGCCGTTAAAGCCTCCGGGCGTTTTGTCCCTCCATCAGCATTTGCTGCAGGCACCGGTAAGGCGTTTACCGGTGCTTATGCATGGAACGCGCCACGCGAGGCTGTCGGGCGCGAAAGACCCCTTACACGTGACGAGATGCGTCAGGTGCAAGGTGTTTTATCCACGATTAACCGCCTGCCTTACTTTTTGCGCTCGCTGTTTACTTCACGCTATGACTACATCCGGCGCAATAAAAGCCCGGTGCACGGGTTTTATTTCCTCACATCCACTTTTCAGCGTCGTTTATGGCCGCGCATTGAGCGCGTGAATCAGCGCCATGAAATGAACACCGACGCGTCGTTGCTGTTTCTGGCAGAGCGTGACCATTATGCGCGTCTGCCGGGGATGAATGACAAGGAACTGAAAAAGTTTGCCGCCCGTATCTCATCGCAGCTTTTCATGATGTATGAGGAACTCTGCGATGCATGGGTTGATGCACATGGCGAGAAAGAATCGCTGTTTACGGATGAGGCTCAGGCGCATCTGTATGGTCATGTTGCTGGCGCTGCACGAGCTTTCAATATTTCCCCTCTCTACTGGAAAAAATACCGTAAAGGACAGATGACCACGAGGCAGGCATATTCTGCCATTGCCCGTCTGTTTAACGATGAGTGGTGGACTCATCAGCTTAAAGGTCAGCGTATGCGCTGGCATGAGGCGTTACTGATTGCTGTCGGGGAGGTGAATAAAGACCGTTCTCCTTATGCCAGTAAACATGCCATTCGTGATGTGCGTGCGCGCCGCCAGGCAAATCTGGAATTTCTTAAATCGTGTGACCTTGAAAACAGGGAAACCGGCGAGCGCATCGACCTTATCAGTAAGGTGATGGGAAGTATTTCTAATCCTGAAATTCGCCGGATGGAGCTGATGAACACCATTGCCGGTATTGAGCGTTACGCCGCCGCAGAGGGTGATGTGGGGATGTTTATCACGCTGACCGCGCCGTCAAAGTATCACCCGACACGTCAGGTCGGAAAAGGCGAAAGTAAAACCGTCCAGCTAAATCACGGCTGGAACGATGAGGCATTTAATCCAAAGGATGCGCAGCGTTATCTCTGCCGCATCTGGAGCCTGATGCGCACGGCATTCAAGGATAATGATTTACAGGTCTACGGTTTGCGTGTCGTCGAGCCACACCACGACGGAACGCCGCACTGGCATATGATGCTTTTTTGTAATCCACGTCAGCGTAACCAGATTATCGAAACCATGCGTCGCTACGCGCTCAAAGAGGATGGCGACGAAAGAGGAGCCGAGCGAAACCGTTTTCAGGCGAAACACCTTAACCGGGGCGGTGCTGCGGGGTATATCGCGAAATACATTTCAAAAAATATCGACGGCTATGCACTGGATGGTCAGCTCGATAACGATACCGGCAGACCTCTGAAAGATACTGCCGCGGCTGTTACTGCATGGGCGTCAACGTGGCGCATCCCGCAATTTAAAACGGTTGGTCTGCCGACAATGGGGGCTTACCGTGAACTACGCAAATTGCCTCGCGGCGTCAGCATTGCTGATGAGTTTGACGAACGCGTCGAGGCTGCACGCGCTGCCGCAGACAGTGGCGATTTTGCGTTGTATATCAGTGCGCAGGGTGGGGCAAATGTTCCGCGCGATTGCCAGACTGTCAGAGTCGCCCGTAGCCCGTCGGATGAAGTTAACGAGTACGAGGAAGAAGTCGAGAGAGTGGTCGGCATTTACGCGCCGCATCTCGGCGCGCGTCATATTCATATCACCAGAACGACGGACTGGCGCATTGTTCCGAAAGTTCCGGTCGTGGAGCCTTTAACTTTAAAAAGCGGCATCGCCGCGCCTCGGAGTCCTGTCAATAACTGTGGAAAGCTCACCGGTGGTGATACTTCGTTACCGGCTCCCACGCCTTCTGAGCACGCCGCAGCAGTGCTTAATCTGGTTGATGACGGTGTTATCGAATGGAATGACCCGGAGGTCGTGAGGGCGCTCAGGGGCGCATTTAAACACGGGCTGAGAACACCAAATCGTCAGCAGAGAAACGGAAGCCCGTTAAAACAGTATGAAATGGCACCATCGGCCAGACTGACCCGGTCGGAACGAATGCAAATTACCCGTATCCGCGTTGACCTCGCTCAGAACGGTATCAGGCCGCAGCGATGGGAGCTTGAGGCGCTGGCGCGTGGAGCAACCGTAAATTATGACGGGAAAAAATTCACCTATCTGGTAGATGAGGAGTGGCTGGAGGATATAACGGATATTAAGTGGATCTAATGATAATTTAACTCCTCGGAATAGAATGTTATGTTCGTTCTTGATAACTGATAATGAGTGATTTAAAAAAGCCATGTTATGTTACTAACATGGCTTTGGGATATTAATTGCTGTGCTCTTTAAAGAATAGATTAACTTCTTCAGGTGTTATATTGTCATCCATTTTATCAAATTTATCTGTGTCAACGATTTTTGTTTTTCTTAGCAAGGATAATATTTTGGCTTTATTGGGGCTTGTTTCTTTTCCTTGGATCCAGTCAATATTCCATAAATTATTTACAGAAAATGTTTTCTCTTTTGTGAGTTCATCATTTATACGGACGCATAGAGCTGACTTATAAGATTTATTCCACTCTAGGTTTATTTTTGCTTGAGTTCGCTGAAACCATATGTCAAGCATTTCTGTATTGGGTTGTTTATCCAGTTTTTTATGGAGTTGTTCTAGCTTTGTTAATTTTTTTTGGGTGTCATCACCATAAAGAAAACTGAGGAGTTTTGAGAAAATTGCCGTTCCTACTGGGTACGTTGTAGGGTTTTTTGCCATGATGCTTGAAATAATACCAAGCATAGCATCAACCTGTTGGCCGTTATCTTTAATTGTCTTTCGCTTAAATAAATTCCTAAGAAAATCATTTAGATATCTAACGGTTGTTTTCGAGTTTGGATGTTTAAGTGAAAATAAATATATTGAATAGAGCATTTTCTGGAGTGACTTATGTCTTTTTTCTTTGATGTAGTCTTTTTTAGCTTGTTTCAACGAATGAAGTATGATGTCTTCATATAGTTCAGTTTTTTTTGAGTTTAGATCTAAACCAAAATCGCCCAATACATTGACTAAACATTTTGATATTATGTCTAAATCATCTTTGCTATTAGAGAAGATCCGGTAATCATCACGGTAGCGTACTACCTTGTAGTTTATTATTTTGAGTTCGTTAGTTTTTTTTCTTAATTCTATATCGATTTGACCCAAGATAAGCTCAGCAAATGTATCCATCAATGTGCTGCCGAGTGGAATACCATTTGTCTGGTTGTTCATCATCATTTGAATGTGGCTGTCAATTAATCCCCCTGGGTTATTTTTGCTTTTTTTCTTCTTTGCCTCTTCTTTTGATATGAATACCCATTCAAAACTATGAGTATATATTGATGGGTAGAAGTTTGAGATGTCAGTGCTGAACATGAATTCGTATTCAAGAGCAAGGGCAAGGCTTTTTTGTTCAAAATCTTCCCACCAATTCATTACAGACGCAGCAATGTTTGACGAGTTGTCTTTTCTGACGGGGATGCTTGAACATGTAAAAAGGTCGTTTGATTCAAAAGATTTGAATTTTTCTGTTATGATTTCCCAGGTTGCTGGTGCTGTGATTTTTCTACAGAAGTAGACATAATAAAGGGGATTGATAAGTGTTATCCTACGCCAGCTATATAGACCATCTTTACTGACAAGCACCTCATAATTGATATCTTTACCCATCAGCTCCTTGGCGGTTGGTTCAATTTTAATTTTTTTGTTATGGATAGATGAATTAATATCATTTAATAATGTGGTGAAATTAATATAAGCCGGTAATTCTAATGTTGTGTAGGAGTCATGGCGAAGAAAATATGACAGTGCTTCTTCACTGGTTAGTTCATATACTTTTTTCATGAGGATAATGCTCTTGTTAGGGATGATGTTTTTTATCATGAAATTGAAGGTATTGCGAGAGGCGGTAGCGCATTTGACTGCGTCTATTTGCATGTGTTTTTGATAACGGTTTTTGTAATCAGGATGGAGCGCAGCACTGAGGAGCGGGACATAATGCAACTGCATTAAAACCGTCTCATGAAGCGGGCGGGCGAGGCGGGGAAAGCACTGCGCGCTGACGGTGGTGCTGATTTTATTTTTTCAGCGTCTCAGCGCGTCGTGATGGCATGATGACGGGATGTAAAAAAGCCGCCCGCAGGCGGCGATGTTCAGCCGTTGTCAGTGTCCAGTGAGTAGTTTTTAAAGCGGATGACCTCCTGACCGAGCCAGCCGTTTATCTCGCGGATCCTGTCCTGTAACGGGATTAGCTCATTGCGGACAAAGACCTTTGCCACTTTCTCAATATCACCCAGCGACCCGACGTTCTCCGGCTTGCCGCCCATCAACTGAAAGGGGATGCGGTGCGCGTCCAGCAGGTCAGCGGCGCTGGCTTTTTTGATATTAAAAAAATCGTCCTTCGTTGCCACTTCACTGAGCGGGATAATTTTAATGCCGTCAGCTTTCCCCTGCGGGGCATAGAGAAACAGGTTTTTAAAGTTGTTGCGGCCTTTCGACTTCACCATGTTTTCGCGAAGCATTTCGATATCGTTGCGATCCTGCACGGCATCAGTGACGTACATGATATATCCGGCATGAGCGCCGTTTTCGTAATACTTGCGGCGGAACAGCGTGGCCGACTCATTCAGCCAGGCAGAGTTAAGGGCGCTGAGATATTCCGGCAGACCGTACAGCTCCTGATTAATATCCGGCTCCAGCAGGTGAAACACGGAGCCGGGCGCGAAAGGTGTCGGCTCGTTGAAGGACGGCACCCACCAGTAAACATCCTCCTCCACGCCACGGCGGGTATATTTTGCCGGTGAGGTTTCCAGTCTGATGACCTTACCGGTGGTGCTGTAACGCTTTTCCAGAAACGCATTACCGAATACCAGAAAATCCAGCACAAAGCGGCTGAAATCCTGCTGAGAAAGCCACGGGTGTGGGATAAACGTTGAGGCCAGAATATTACGTTTGACGTAAATCGGTGAGCTGTGATGCACGGCAGCACGCAGGCTTTTTGCCAGACCGGTAAAGCTGACCGGTGGCTCATACCATCTGCCGTTACTGATGCACTCGACGTAATCCAGAATGTCACGGCGGTCGAGTACCGGCACCGGCTCACCAAAGGTGAATGCCTCCATTTTCGGGGCGCTGGCGGTCATTTTTTTTGCCGCAGGTTGCGGTGTTTTCCCTTTTTTCTTGCTCATCAGTAAAACTCCAGAATGGTGGATGTCAGCGGGGTGCTGATACCGGCGGTGAGTGGCTCATTTAACAGGGCGTGCATGGTCGCCCAGGCGAGGTCGGCGTGGCTGGCTTCCTCGCTGCGGCTGGCCTCATAGGTGGCACTGCGTCCGCTGCTGGTCATGGTCTTGCGGATAGCCATAAACGAGCTGGTGATGTCGGTGGCGCTGACGTCATATTCCAGACAGCCACGGCGGATAACGTCTTTTGCCTTGAGCACCATTGCGGTTTTCATTTCCGGTGTGTAGCGGATATCGCGCGCGGCGGGATAGAACGAGCGCACGAGCTGGAACACGCCGACACCGAGGCCGGTGGCATCAATACCGATGTATTCGACGTTGTATTTTTCGGTGAGTTTGCGGATGGATTCCGCCTGAGTGGCAAAGTCCATGCCTTTCCACTGGTGACGCTCAAGTATTCTGAATTTGCCACCGGCCACCACCGGCGGTGCCAGCACCACGCATCCGGCGCTGTCGCCACGGTGTGACGGGTCGTAACCAATCCATACCGGGCGGGAGCCGAACGGATTCGCGGCAAACGGCGCATAGTCTTCCCATTCTTCCAGCGTGTCGACCATGCAGCGTTGCAGCTCCTCGAACGGGAATACCGACGCCTTGTCGTCAACAAATTCACACATGAACAGGTTTTTAAAATCGTCGGCGCTGTTTTCGCGTTTGAGCTGTTCAATGTCGAACAGCGTGCAGCCGCCTTTCAGGGCGTCCTCAATGGTGACAATCTGCCGCCACTGACCGTCCGCACAGAGAAGCCCACCGGAAAGGGCGTTATGACTGACGTCGATTTCCACGCGTTCGGCGGCGCTGGCGCGTCCCCGGTTGAACAGTTCACCGGACCAGAACGGGTAGGCGTCGTGCGCCAGCGTGGACGGGGTGGAGAAATAGGTCGAGCGCAGGTGACTCTGTGAGGCCATACCTGATGCCACCTTACGCAGTACCTGAAAATTCGGGATCCAGAAAATCTCGTCGACGTACAGGTCGCCGTTATGGCTCTGCGCGGTGTTGGAGTTGGTGCCGAGAAAAATCAGTTTTGCGCCGTTATTGCCCAGGACAATCGGGTCACCGGTCAGGTCAACGTCAACCAGCCGGGCAAAGGCGATGATGTATTCGCGGAACACATACGCCTGCGTTTTACTGGCCGACAGAAAAATCTGGTTATGACCGGTTTTCAGGGCGCGCAGCAGCGCCTCGCGGGAAAAATAAAACGTCGCGCCAATCTGGCGGGATTTCAGGATATCGCGGATGCGGTGCTCAAGCCCGGCGCGATACCAGTGCAACTGATAGTCGAAAGACTGCTCAAAGAAAATCTGCTCCAGCTTTTCGATGGCCTCGTCACTGAAAAAATTCTTTTTCGGTTTGCGACGCCCGCCTTTGTTGCGGTTAGCGACGTTCGGATTAAGGTCTGCCTCGTTGCCGGTCTGACTGTAACGGTTTACCCGTGCCAGTCGTTCAATCTGGCGTCCCAGCAGGTCAATTTCCTTGAAGTCACCACCGGTTTTCTGCGGTTTGATGATGAGCTGGGTCAGTCGCGCTTCCAGACTCATTTCGACACGGCTGATGGGGGCAACGTTGTCCCAGCCGTCGCGCTGTTTCCAGCTCTGCACCGTCGGGCGTTTCATCTGCAACATGGCGGCAATCTGCGGCACGGAAAACCCCTGCCAGTACAGCAGCGCCGCCTGACGACGCGGGTCGTGTAAAAGAGTGGTGTCTGTGGTGATGGTCATGAATACCTCGCCGTGATGAATACACGGCAAGGCTACTGAGTCGCGACCTGCGATTCGCTAAGGTGCTGTTGTGTCAGTGATAAGCCATCCGGGACTGATGGCGGAGGATGCGCATCGTCGGGAAACTGATGCCGACATGTGACTCCTCTAATCACTATTCAGGACTCCTGACAATGGCAAAAAAAGTCTCAAAATTCTTTCGTATCGGCGTTGAGGGTGACACCTGTGACGGGCGTGTCATCAGTGCGCAGGATATTCAGGAAATGGCCGAAACCTTTGACCCGCGAGTCTATGGTTGCCGCATTAACCTGGAACATCTGCGCGGCATCCTGCCTGACGGTATTTTTAAACGTTATGGCGATGTGGCCGAACTGAAGGCCGAAAAGATTGACGATGATTCGGCGCTGAAAGGCAAATGGGCGCTGTTTGCGAAAATCACCCCGACCGATGACCTTATCGCGATGAACAAGGCCGCGCAGAAGGTCTACACCTCAATGGAAATTCAGCCGAACTTTGCCAACACCGGCAAATGTTATCTGGTGGGTCTGGCCGTCACCGATGACCCGGCAAGCCTCGGCACGGAATACCTGGAATTCTGCCGCACGGCAAAACACAACCCCCTGAACCGCTTCAAATTAAGCCCTGAAAACCTGATTTCAGTGGCAACGCCTGTTGAGCTGGAATTTGAAGACCTGCCTGAAACCGTGTTCACCGCCCTGACCGAAAAGGTGAAATCCATTTTTGGCCGCAAACAGGCCAGCGATGACGCCCGTCTGAATGACGTGCATGAAGCGGTGACCGCTGTTGCTGAGCATGTGCAGGAAAAACTGAGCGCCACTGAGCAGCGCCTCGCTGAGATGGAAGCTGCCTTTTCCGCTCTTAAGCAGGAGGTGACTGACAGGGCGGATGAAACCAGCCAGGCATTCACCCGCCTGAAAAACAGTCTCGACCACACCGAAAGTCTGACCCAGCAGCGCCGCAGCAAGGCCACCGGTGGTGGCGGTGACGCCCTGATGACGAACTGCTGACCGGCGTCAGTCAGTCCGGGAAAACCTTCACGATTAACCCTTAATTTCAGGAAAAACTATGCGCCAGGAAACCCGCTTTAAATTTAATGCTTACCTGTCCCGTGTTGCCGAACTGAACGGCATCGACGCCGGTGATGTGTCGAAAAAATTCACCGTTGAACCGTCGGTCACCCAGACCCTGATGAACACCATGCAGGAGTCCTCTGATTTTCTGACCCGCATCAACATTGTGCCGGTCAGCGAAATGAAAGGGGAAAAAATTGGCATCGGTGTCACCGGCTCCATCGCCAGCACCACCGACACCGCCGGTGGCACCGAGCGTCAGCCGAAGGACTTCTCGAAGCTGGCGTCTAACAAGTACGAATGCGACCAGATTAACTTCGATTTTTATATCCGCTACAAAACGCTGGACCTGTGGGCGCGTTATCAGGATTTCCAGCTCCGTATCCGTAACGCCATTATCAAACGTCAGTCCCTTGATTTCATCATGGCCGGTTTTAACGGCGTGAGGCGTGCCGAAACCTCTGACCGCAGCAGCAATCCGATGCTGCAGGATGTGGCGGTCGGCTGGCTGCAGAAATACCGCAATGAAGCCCCGGCGCGCGTGATGAGCAAGGTCACTGACGAGGAAGGTCGCACCACCTCTGAGGTCATCCGCGTGGGTAAGGGTGGTGATTATGCCAGCCTCGATGCACTGGTGATGGATGCGACCAACAACCTGATTGAGCCGTGGTATCAGGAAGACCCTGACCTTGTGGTGATTGTGGGGCGTCAGCTACTGGCGGACAAGTATTTCCCCATCGTCAACAAGGAGCAGGACAACAGCGAAATGCTGGCCGCTGACGTCATCATCAGTCAGAAACGCATCGGTAACCTGCCGGCGGTACGCGTCCCGTACTTCCCGGCGGATGCGATGCTCATCACGAAGCTGGAAAACCTGTCCATCTACTACATGGATGACAGCCATCGTCGCGTGATTGTGGAAAACCCGAAACTCGACCGCGTGGAGAACTACGAGTCAATGAACATTGATTACGTGGTGGAAGACTACGCCGCCGGTTGTCTGGTGGAAAAAATCAGGGTCGGTGACTTCTCCACACCGGCTAAGGCGACCGCAGAGCCGGGAGCGTAACCGATGACGAGTCCCGCACAGCGCCACATGATGCGGGTCTCGGCAGCGATGACCGCGCAGCGGGAAGCCGCCCCGCTGCGACATGCAACTGTCTATGAGCAGATGCTGGTCAAGCTGGCCGCAGACCAGCGCACACTGAAAGCGATTTATTCAAAAGAGCTGAAGGCCGCGAAAAAACGCGAACTGCTGCCGTTCTGGTTGCCGTGGGTGAACGGCGTGCTGGAGCAGGGCAAAGGTGCACAGGATGACATTCTGATGACGGTCATGCTGTGGCGTCTGGATACCGGCGATATTGCCGGTGCGCTGGAGATTGCCCGTTATGCCCTGAAGTACGGTCTGACCATGCCGGGTAAACACCGCCGCACCCCGCCGTACATGTTCACCGAGGAGGTGGCGCTCGCGGCCATGCGCGCTCACGCTGCCGGTGAGTCTGTGGATACCCGCCTGCTGACGGAGACCCTTGAACTGACCGCCACGGCAGACATGCCTGATGAAGTGCGCGCAAAGCTGCACAAAATCACCGGTCTGTTTCTGCGTGACGCTGGTGATGCCGCCGGTGCGCTGGCGCACCTGCAACGTGCGACACAGCTCGACTGTCAGGCAGGCGTCAAAAAAGAGATTGAACGACTGGAGCGGGAGTTGAAACCGAAGCCGGAGCCGCAGCCCAAAGCGGTCACCCGTGCCCCGCGTAAGACCCGGAGCGTGACACCGGCAAAACGTGGACGCCCGAAAAAGAAAGCCAGTTAACAACGAATGCGCCCCGCGCCAGGGCGGCACGCCGGTCAGTGAGGGTGAATCACCTGACGCTGTACCGGCGTCCACCGCCCGACTTTTCAGAGGTGGTCATGATGACGCTGATTATTCCGCGAAAGGAGGCTCCCGTGTCCGGTGAGGGTACGGTGGTCATCCCGCAACCGGCAGGCGACGAGCCGGTGATTAAAAACACGTTCTTTTTCCCCGATATCGACCCGAAGCGCGTCCGGGAACGTATGCGCCTTGAGCAGACCGTCGCCCCCGCTCGTCTGCGTGAGGCCATCAAGTCAGGCATGGCGGAGACGAATGCGGAGCTGTACGAGTACCGCGAACAGAAAATTGCCGCCGGTTTTACGCGTCTGGCGGACGTCCCGGCGGACGATATCGACGGTGAAAGCATCAAAGTTTTTTACTACGAGCGCGCCGTGTGTGCGATGGCGACCGCGTCGCTTTATGAGCGTTATCGCGGCGTGGATGCCAGTGCGAAAGGCGACAAGAAGGCTGACAGCATTGACAGCACCATTGATGAACTGTGGCGGGATATGCGCTGGGCGGTGGCGCGTATCCAGGACAAGCCGCGCTGCATCGTGAGTCAAATCTGATGAAGACCTTTGCGCTACAGGGCGACACGCTCGACGCCATTTGTGTCCGGTATTACGGGCGCACTGAGGGCGTGGTTGAGACCGTGCTCGCCGCAAATCCGGGACTGGCTGAACTGGGTGCGGTGCTGCCGCACGGCACCGCCGTCGAACTGCCCGACGTTCAGACCGCGCCCGTGGCTGAAACTGTCAATCTGTGGGAGTAACGCATGACAGCAGAAGAAAAAAGCGTCCTGTCGCTTTTCATGATTGGGGTGCTGATTGTTGTCGGCAAGGTGCTTGCCGGTGGTGAACCCATCACCCCGCGTCTGTTTATCGGGCGCATGTTGCTCGGTGGTTTTGTCTCGATGGTTGCCGGTGTTGTTCTGGTGCAGTTTCCTGACCTGTCACTGCCTGCGGTGTGCGGCATCGGCTCCATGCTGGGTATCGCCGGTTATCAGGTGATTGAGATTGCCATTCAGCGCCGTTTTAAGGGCAGGGGGAAACCGTAATGCCGGTAATTAACACGCATCAGAATATCGCCGCCTTTCTCGACATGCTGGCCGTGTCCGAAGGGACGGCAAACCATCCGCTGACGAAAAACCGGGGCTATGACGTGATAGTCACCGGACTGGACGGAAAACCGGAAATTTTCACCGACTACAGTGACCACCCGTTCGCGCATGGCCGACCGGCGAAGGTGTTTAACCGTCGCGGTGAAAAATCCACGGCCTCCGGTCGCTATCAGCAGCTTTACCTGTTCTGGCCGCATTACCGCAAACAGCTTGCCCTGCCGGATTTCAGTCCGTTGTCACAGGACAGACTTGCCATTCAGTTGATCCGCGAACGCGGTGCACTGGATGACATCCGGGCGGGACGCATTGAGCGCGCCATTTCACGCTGTCGCAATATCTGGGCGTCCCTGCCGGGTGCCGGTTACGGTCAGCGTGAGCATTCACTGGAAAAACTGGTCACCGTCTGGCGTACCGCTGGCGGCGTACCGGCTTAAACGGAGTAAACACCATGAAGAAATTATCCCTTTCACTGATGCTGAATGTGTCGCTGGCGCTGATGCTGGCACTGTCCCTGATTTACCCGCAGAGCGTGGCCGTCAATTTTGTCGCCGCCTGGGCGATTCTGGCGACGGTTATCTGTGTGGTTGCCGGTGGTGTCGGCGTGTATGCCACAGAGTATGTACTGGAACGCTACGGGCGGGAGCTGCCGCCGGAATCGCTGGCCGTGAAGATTGTCACGTCGCTGTTTTTGCAGCCGGTGTCGTGGCGCAGGCGGGCGGCGGCTCTGGTGGTGATGGTGGCGACGTTTATCTCGCTGGTCGCTGCCGGGTGGATTTTTACCGCGCTGATTTATCTTGTGGCGTCGGTGTTCTTCCGGCTGATACGCACGGCCTGTCGTCAGCGTTTTGAGGGGCGGGAACCATGTCAAAGCTGATGATTGTGCTGGTTGTGTTGTTATCACTGGCGGTGGCCGGTCTGTTTCTGGTGAAACACAAAAATGCCAGCCTGCGCGCCTCGCTGGACAGGGCGAATAACGTCGCCAGTGAACAGCAGACGACCATCACCATGCTGAAAAATCAGCTTCATGTTGCCATCACCAGGGCAGACAAAAACGAGCTGGCGCAGGTGGCACTGCGTCAGGAACTGGAGAACGCCGCGAAGCGTGAAGCACAGCGCGAGAAAACCATCACGAGGTTACTGAATGAAAACGAAGATTTTCGCCGCTGGTACGGCGCTGCCCTGCCTGATGCTGTGCGCCGGTTGCACCAGCGCCCGGCCTGCACCGACGCCAGTGATTGTCGCCAACGCCTGCCCGAAAGTGAGCCTTTGCCCGATGCCGGGCAGTGACCCGGAGACGAACGGCGATTTAAGTGCCGATATCCGACAGCTTGAGAACGCGCTGGCACGCTGTGCCAGCCAGGTAAAAATGATTAAACACTGTCAGGACGAAAACGATGCTCAAACCCGACAGCCTGCGCAGAGCGCTGACTGATGCCGTCACGGTACTGAAAACTAACCCCGATATGCTGCGGATATTCGTGGATAACGGGAGTATTGCCTCCACACTGGCGACGTCGCTGTCATTCGAAAAGCGTTACACGCTCAATGTCATTGTGACCGACTTTACCGGTGATTTTGACCTGCTCATCGTGCCGGTGCTGGCGTGGCTGCGGGAAAATCAGCCCGACATCATGACCACCGACGAAGGCCAGAAAAAGGGCTTCACATTTTATGCAGACATCAACAATGACAGCAGCTTTGATATCAGTATCAGCCTGATGCTGACCGAGCGCACGCTGGTCAGTGAGGTTGACGGCGCACTGCATGTGAAGAATATCCCGGAACCCACGCCGCCGGAACCGGTCACCCGCCCGGTGGAGCTTTATATCAATGGTGAACTGGTGAGCAAGTGGGATGAATGAGTTTAAGCGTTTTGAAGACCGGCTGACCGGACTTATTGAATCGCTGTCACCGTCAGGGCGTCGGCGACTGAGCGCCGAACTGGCGAAACGTCTGCGGCAGAGTCAGCAGCGCCGGGTGATGGCACAGAAAGCCCCGGACGGCACACCCTACGCGCCACGCCAGCAGCAGAGCGCCAGAAAAAAGACTGGTCGTGTTAAGCGAAAAATGTTTGCGAAACTTATCACCAGTCGTTTTTTGCATATCCGCGCCAGCCCGGAACAGGCATCAATGGAATTTTACGGCGGGAAGTCACCGAAAATCGCCAGTGTGCATCAGTTCGGTCTGTCGGAAGAAAACCGGAAAGACGGTAAGAAAATTGATTATCCGGCGCGTCCTCTGCTCGGCTTTACCGGTGAGGATGTGCAGATGATTGAAGAGATTATCCTGGCTCACCTTGAGCGTTAGTTTTATCCAGGCAGAGGCTGATGCGCAATTAAATATTGAGCGGCCGTGCTGGTCGCTCAATGTTTAGAGGTTTATGAGTGGTTTTTATTTGATGCTTTGTATTCTAAAACCTTCTTATTGGCGTAAAGGAATTTTGTATATGACAGGAATATAAGCAGACCTGAAATGAAATAGGTTAGGGATGTTATTAATAATGTTTTTCTGTGGCTGTTATTATCTTTAATCTCCTGACTTAACCATTCGGAGTCCTCCTCGTTTAGCTGTAAGAGCTTATTGCAGGCGATCTCAGGAAGTGTGTCTTTTATAAATACGTTTTGCAGACTCTTGCAATCGGCAAGGCTATAAGTTTTATTAAATTTAACTGTTTTATTTTTGAAGGATAAAAGAACTTTGTCACTATAAACATAGTACATCATATTTTTATATGGTATACCTATGGCATCCCTTACTATAGCGGATTGTTTGTTGTGTATATAACATGCGAAGAGAATATAAATAATGCTGGCCAGAATTACAATTATTGTTTTAATTATGTGTGGTGGTTTTGTTATGTCACCCCAGAAGCGAGTAAGGAAAAAATACGATGTTTTTAGTTTTCCATCAATCAGCCCCTGCTGTATCATTCTCACATCTTCGATGCCTGATACATTGATTCCGTTAATTATTTTAAATAGTTGAATGTCGCGCCATTTTTTGTCGAGCATTTTTAACTTTCTGTCTGAATACTCAAGATTGAAATGATGTGCAATAAACCTCATAAGATTACTTTTACCAAAGGTAACAAATGTTAATGCTATTAATAAAAATAGATACAAAGAGATAAACCACCACGCATTAGTCACATTATCACTGAACATTACGCTCTCCTCGAATGTTGTATGGTCGTTCTACAAATGAATCCAGATAGCATAACTTTTATATATTGTGCAATCTCACACGCATGAACACTCTCGCAAATATTCAGGAACTCGCGCGCGCACTGCGCAACATGATCCGCACCGGCCTTGTCGTCGAAACCGACCTTAATGCCGGTCGCTGCCGTGTGCAGACCGGCGGCATGTGCACCGACTGGCTTCAGTGGCTGACCCATCGCGCCGGACGTTCGCGCACATGGTGGGCACCTTCCGTGGGGGAACAGGTGCTGATTCTGGCCGTGGGTGGTGAACTCGACACGGCGTTTGTTCTGCCGGGGATTTATTCCGGCGATAACCCCGCGCCGTCTGCGTCGGCGGATGCCCTGCATATCCGTTTCCCTGACGGGGCGGTGATTGAGTATGAACCTGAAACCAGCGCGCTCACGGTAAGCGGAGTTAAAACGGCCAGCGTGACGGCTTCTGATTCTGTTACTGCCACGGTGCCGGTGGTCATGGTGAAAGCATCAACCCGCATCACCCTGGACACGCCGGAGGTGGTCTGCACCAACAGGCTGATTACCGGCACGCTGGAAGTACAGAAGGGTGGGACGATGCGCGGCAACATTGAACACACCGGCGGTGAACTCTCATCAAACGGTAAGGTACTGCATACCCATAAACACCCCGGCGACAGCGGCGGCACAACAGGGAGTCCTCTATGACAGCACGTTATCTCGGAATGAATCGCAGTGATGGCCTGACTGTCACTGACCTTGAGCATATCAGCCAGAGTATCGGCGATATCCTGCGCACGCCGGTCGGCTCACGGGTGATGCGTCGTGATTACGGCTCGTTGCTGGCGTCAATGATTGACCAGCCGCAGACCCCGGCGCTTGAGTTGCAGATTAAGGTCGCCTGTTACATGGCGGTGCTGAAATGGGAACCCCGCGTCACCCTGTCATCCGTCACCACTGAGCGCAGTTTTGACGGGCGAATGACAGTTACGTTAACCGGCCAGCACAACGACACCGGCCAGCCACTTTCGTTAACCATCCCTGTGAGTTGAAACCATGCCGATTATCGACCTGAACCAGCTACCTGCACCGGATGTGGTCGAGGAGCTGGACTTTGAAACCATTCTTGCCGAACGCAAGGCGACACTGATTTCCCTTTACCCGGAAGACCAGCAGGAGGCGGTCGCCCGTACCCTGACACTGGAATCTGAGCCTCTCGTCAAACTGCTGGAGGAAAATGCTTATCGTGAGCTTATCTGGCGTCAGCGTGTGAATGAGGCTGCACGGGCGGTGATGCTGGCCTGTGCAGCCGGTAATGACCTTGATGTGATTGGTGCCAATTACAACACCACACGCCTGATTATCACCCCGGCAGATGATTCAACCATCCCGCCGACACCGGCAGTAATGGAATCTGACACCGATTATCGGCTGCGTATTCAGCAGGCGTTTGAGGGCTTAAGCGTCGCCGGGTCGGTGGGAGCCTATCAGTATCATGGTCGCAGTGCCGACGGGCGTGTCGCCGATATTTCTGTCACCAGTCCGTCTCCGGCCTGTGTCACCATCTCTGTGCTGTCACGTGAAAATAACGGTGTGGCATCTGAAGACCTGCTGGCTGTGGTGCGCAACGCCCTGAATGGCGAGGACGTCAGACCGGTGGCCGACCGTGTGACCGTGCAGTCTGCCGCCATCGTTGAATACCAGATAAATGCCACGCTTTACCTTTACCCTGGCCCCGAAAGCGAACCCATTCGCGCTGCCGCCGTGAAAAAACTGGAAGCGTATATCACGGCACAGCACCGGCTGGGGCGCGACATCCGACTATCTGCCATTTATGCCGCTTTGCATGTGGAAGGCGTGCAGCGTGTCGAACTGGCTGCACCGCTGGCCGACATCGTGCTCAACAGTACGCAGGCGTCTTTCTGTACCGAATACCGCGTCGTGACCGGAGGCTCGGATGAGTGATTCGCGACTGCTGCCGACCGGCTCATCACCGCTTGAAGTTGCCGCCGCAAAAGCCTGTGCGGAAATTGAAAAAACACCGGTCAGTATTCGTGAGCTGTGGAACCCGGACACCTGCCCGGCAAATCTGCTGCCGTGGCTGGCGTGGGCGTTTTCGGTCGACAGGTGGGATGAAAAGTGGCCGGAAGCGACAAAACGCGCCGTTATCCGCGATGCCTATTTCATCCACTGTCATAAAGGCACAATAGGTGCAATCCGGCGTGTGGTGGAGCCGCTCGGCTATCTCATCAACGTGACGGAGTGGTGGGAAAACAGTGACCCGCCCGGCACCTTCCGGCTTGATATTGGTGTACTGGAAAGCGGCATCACAGAGGCAATGTATCAGGAAATGGAACGGCTGATTGCTGATGCCAAACCTGCAAGCCGCCACCTTATTGGTCTGAACATTACCCGGGACATTCCCGGCTACCTGTTTGCCGGTGGTGTGGCTTATGACGGCGATGTAATTACGGTTTACCCCGGATAAGTGAGGAATAATGAGCACAAAATTCAAAACCGTTATCACCACTGCCGGTGCAGCAAAGCTGGCAGCGGCAACCGCGCCGGGAGGGCGGAAGGTCAACATTACCACGATGGCCGTCGGGGATGGCGGTGGTAAATTGCCTGTCCCGGATGCCGGACAGACCGGGCTTATCCACGAAGTCTGGCGACATGCGCTGAACAAAATCAGCCAGGACAAACGAAACAGTAATTATATTATCGCAGAGCTGGTTATTCCGCCGGAGGTGGGCGGTTTCTGGATGCGTGAGCTTGGCCTGTACGATGATGCGGGAACGCTAATTGCCGTGGCAAACATGGCCGAAAGTTATAAACCAGCTCTTGCCGAAGGCTCAGGGCGTTCGCAGACCTGCCGCATGGTCATCATCGTCAGCAGTGTGGCCTCAGTGGAGCTGACCATTGACACCACAACGGTGATGGCGACGCAGGATTACGTTGATGACAAAATTGCAGAGCACGAACAGTCACGACGTCACCCGGACGCTTCGCTGACCGCAAAAGGTTTTACTCAGTTAAGCAGCGCGACCAACAGCACGTCTGAAACACTGGCCGCAACGCCGAAAGCGGTAAAGGCCGCATATGACCTTGCTAACGGGAAATATACTGCACAGGATGCCACTACAGCGCGAAAAGGCCTTGTTCAGCTCAGTAGTGCGACTAACAGCACGTCTGAAACGCTCGCCGCAACACCAAAAGCGGTAAAAGCAGCATATGACCTTGCTAACGGGAAATATACCGCACAGGACGCCACCACAGCGCGAAAAGGCCTTGTCCAGCTCAGTAGCGCCACCAACAGCGATTCTGAAACGCTTGCGGCAACACCAAAGGCGGTTAAGACAGCGTATGACCTTGCTAACGGGAAATACACTGCACAGGATGCCACCACAGCGCGAAAAGGTCTTGTCCAGCTCAGTAGCGCCACCAACAGTGATTCTGAAACGCTGGCTGCAACACCAAAAGCGGTGAAGTCTGCCTATGACAATGCTGAAAAACGTCTTCAGAAAGATCAGAACGGTGCGGATATTCCTGATAAAGGACGCTTCCTGAGTAACATTAATGTTTACAGCAAAGGTGAAGTGGATAAGAAAAAGGGAATGCGAAAGTATTCGTTTGCAGCCCCTGCAAATGTCGTTGCCGGGAAGTGGTATCCCGTTATCTTTCGCCGTGCTGCCAGCCTTTCAGGAGAAATGGCATCCCGCGTCGTTATTTCCACTGGTTGTTATAACAGCGATTATGTAATGAATAACTGCGAGTTTAATGGCATGGTTATGCCCGGAGGCTGGACTGATCGTGGTTCATATGCGGCAGGTTATTTCTGGACGTATCAGACTAATGAGCGTTCAATTCATTCCATTGTTACAAGCCTGAAAGATGATGATGTATGTAGTGTTTTTTATGTTGAAGCCAGAGCTTTCCCTGTACAAATTCTTGCAGAGGAAGGGCTAACGGTTATTGTTCCGACAGAGGATTATGTCGTCGGTCAGACGACATATAAGTGGGGGGCAACTAATCCCGCTACAGAAAGCACGAACGCACAGGCTATTCTGGATTTTAAAAATGGGCGCGGTTATTACTGCTCACATCCATTTATTTCCAGCCTTTCAGGAAATGCTGCAACAGCAACGAAGTTAGCGAACGCAAGAAATATTAATGGTGTCAGATTTGATGGCTCTGCCGATATAAATATTAATACACTGGTTTCCAGAAACCGTGTTACTGCATTAGGTGGGAGCGTAAAGGGGACACCAGGTATTCAGATGTATGAGGCATACAACAATGGCTACCCAACAGCCTATGGTAATGTGCTTCATCTCACTGGTGTAACCGCAGTAGGAGAGGGTGAGTTACTTATTGGCTGGAGTGGAACCAGCGGTGCTCATGCTCCGGCATATATTCGCTCCCGACGAGATACCACAGATGCTAACTGGTCTGGATGGGCGCAACTATATACAACTGCTCATAAACCCTCAGCGGGAGATGTTGGTGCATACACCAAAGCTGAGTCAGATTCACGTTATGTGAGAGACATGCGGCTGGGCGGTGCATCTACATATAAACCAGCAAATAATGGTATTACATGGACGCATCAGGCTCCGTCAGGTTGCGTATATACCGGCATTATTGTTCAGGATACCGGCTCAAACTCTGCCGATAACATTGGTGGCGTATATTACAGACCGGTGCAGAAATACATTAACGGGACATGGTATAACGTGGCACAGGTATAATTTATGCAGCATTTAAAAAATATTACGGCGGGTAATCCAAAAACGGTTGAACAATATCAATTGACAAAGAATTTTGATGTTGTCTGGTTTTTTTCAGAAGATGGTAAGAACTGGTACGAAGAACAAAAGTATTTTGCTGATGACACGATAAAAATAGCGTACGACAAAGATAATATCATCCGCTATGTGGAAAAGGATGTGACAGCTATCAGACCGGATGGATTAAGTGTTGTTGAAGTGGCGGATATTACTGCTAACCGACGGGCGGACATTTCAGGGAACTGGATGTTTAAGGATGGCACAGTGATCAAACGAATTTATACGGCAGAGGAATTGCAACTGCAGGCAGAAAACAGGAAAGCCAGACTTCTTGCAGATGCTGAATCCGTGATTTTGCCGCTAGAGCGTGCTGTCAGGCTGAACATGGCAACAGAGGAGGAGCGCACACGGCTGGAGGCTTGGGAACGCTACAGCGTTCTGGTCAGTCGTGTGGATCCTACAAATCCTGAATGGCCGGAAATGCCGCAATAAGTTGTATGAGCTCTGGTGGGAGCTTACATATCTATGGCACAGAGTAAAGCCTAATTTGACAGTCCGCTCTGTGCCAGAGGCGGACGTTTTGGGTATATTAACCTTACACTTCATGGATACTATTCAACATCTCTTTTAAATTATTGTAAAATCCGACGCATTCATTGATTTACGGAAACTTGGCGTATTGTAAAATTGAACATCAAGATTTACACTATGAAGGTTAGGATAGTTTGTTAAAAGCATAATGCATGAGGCCTGAATCAGTTTATTAAAGAAGTTTTGTATGAATTAAGTGGGCTAAAAATATAATTTTGAAGTATTTATGACTACATGATTCATATTCAATTATTTGAGTTAAATATTTTTCATGGAGAAATTATGGACGTTAGAATATTCTCATTAGAATCTCAGAAGAGTAAAATTTATGATAGAAGAACTAGAAAATATTTTGAAGAGGTTTATAAGAGCTATGCTAATGGTTGTTACCGTTCTGCTACCGTGATGCTATGGTCAGTAGTTGTATGTGATATTATTTTTAAGCTCCAAGAACTGCGAGATGTTCATAACGATGCTGTTGCGGAAAAGATATTATTAGAAATTGAAGCACTACAAAACGATGATCCTTACTCTCCTAAATGGGAAAAAGAGCTTATTAAAAGAGTTTTTGAAAGAACTCAATTATTAGACACTGCTTCAAACCATAAAGTTTTACTTATTCAAAAACACAGGCATTTATCTGCCCATCCAGTAATAAGTGACGAAGATACGTTATTCGAGCCAACACAGGAAATGATTAGAAGTGACATTAGGAATAGTATAGAAGTAATATTAAGCAAGCCGCCATTTATGTCTCAAAAAATACTTTCCACATTTGTTGCAGATCTAGAAAAGGTAAAGGACCTATTCCCTTCCGATAACGCGCTAAAAAAATACTTAGATGTTAAATATTTCAAATCTTTAAACAAGGAAGTATTAGTTAAGATATTCAAGGGGTTGTGGAAGTTTTCGTTTAGATCTGAAGAAGCTAAGCCATTAGAAAATAGAGAGATAAATATCAGAGCTATGAAACTGATATTTGAAAAAGACAGGCAAGCCATGGTGGACTCGGTTAAAGCAGAAACTGCTTATTACTCCAATATTTCCAATAACCATGATGCAATTAAGGCACTAATTGAGTTCATTTCCATGGAGAAAGAAATATATAACGCCTTGGATGATTCAGTAAAAGAACTCATAAAGCCTATTATAAAAGATAACATATCTTATTTTGGAATAGCCTTTTTTATATCTGAATCGCCGGAGGAACACATTAATCGCGTAACAAAAAGAATATCTGAAAAATATTACAAAAAATACGGGGATAATGGGAATTTTCTCAACCAGCAACATTTGGCAATTTTTAAAAATGTTTGCAGCGAATTAGGTTTGGAATCAGAGTATCGCGATTTTGGAATTGCTTGTTTTATAAACAGCGCTGATTTCGAACGAGCCGATATATATTTTGATAGATTTATTGACAAAGACTTGGCTAATTACTCAAGCGAGCAAATGTTAACCCTGCTTGAAGGAGCAAACAAAAACAATCAATGTTATTGGCGAAATCGCTCTAGAAACGGTAACGATTCAATAAGAATATTAAAAGCAGCAAAAAATAAACTTCCCGATGGTTTTGATTTTTCTAAGTATGATAATCTTCCTGTAGATAAGATAGATCATGTTTTAGAAGAGGATGTTGGAGAAAGATAATAGTTAAAGTTAACTAACAAAATATGATTCAAATTCAATCTAGGTATCATTAGCCAGATACCTAGATTTAAACTTTAAATTTCTGTTTCTATTATATGTAGGCGTAACGAATAATCATCCTTAAGAAATACCTTCTAGTCTCAGAACATAATAAGACCGAGACTTCCGCTTCTCGCTCAAAGCAGACTGTCAGATTTGATAGCGTTTCGGCTATCTAAATAGTCAGTCGGAAAATGAGTGAGTACAAATCAGGACAGGCGGGCAGATTGCCCGCCTTTTCTTTATCTGTTGTTTCATCCACTGACCAGCCAGGTCAAATAGCGTCTCATGTACTACCCAACGGAAAATAGTTGCACCCATTAACCACGGAGTTAAACGGATGAGCGACTATCATCATGGCGTGCAGGTGCTGGAGATTAACGACGGCACCCGCGTCATTTCCACCGTATCCACCGCCATTGTCGGCATGGTCTGCACGGCCAGCGATGCGGATGCGGAAATCTTCCCCCTCAATAAACCGGTGCTGATTACCAATGTGCAGAGCGCAATTGCAAAGGCCGGTAAAAAAGGCACGCTGGCGGCGTCGTTACAGGCCATCGCTGACCAGTCAAAACCGGTCACCGTTGTCGTCCGTGTGGAAGACGGCACCGGCGAAGACGAAGAAACGAAACTCGCGCAGACCGTTTCCAATATCATCGGCACCACCGACGAAAACGGTCAGTACACCGGACTGAAAGCCCTGCTGGCGGCGGAATCGGTAACCGGTGTTAAACCGCGTATTCTCGGCGTGCCGGGACTGGACACCAAAGAGGTGGCTGTTGCACTGGCATCAGTCTGTCAGAAGCTGCGCGCTTTCGGGTATATCAGCGCATGGGGCTGTAAGACCATTTCCGAGGTGAAAGCCTACCGCCAGAATTTCAGCCAGCGTGAGCTGATGGTCATCTGGCCGGATTTCCTTGCATGGGATACGGTCACCAGTACCACCGCCACCGCGTATGCCACCGCTCGTGCGCTGGGGCTGCGCGCTAAAATCGACCAGGAGCAGGGCTGGCATAAAACGCTGTCCAACGTCGGGGTGAACGGTGTTACCGGCATCAGCGCATCTGTATTCTGGGATTTGCAGGAGTCCGGCACCGATGCTGACCTGCTTAACGAGTCAGGCGTCACCACGCTGATTCGCCGCGACGGTTTCCGCTTCTGGGGTAACCGTACCTGCTCTGATGACCCGCTGTTCCTCTTTGAAAACTACACCCGTACCGCGCAGGTGCTGGCCGACACGATGGCTGAGGCGCACATGTGGGCGGTGGACAAGCCCATCACCACAACGCTGATTCGCGACATCGTTGACGGCATTAATGCCAAATTCCGTGAACTGAAAACAAACGGCTATATCGTGGATGCGACCTGCTGGTTCAGCGAAGAATCCAACGATGCGGAAACCCTCAAGGCCGGAAAACTGTATATCGACTACGACTATACACCGGTGCCTCCTCTCGAAAACCTGACCCTGCGCCAGCGTATTACCGATAAATACCTGGCAAATCTGGTCACTTCGGTTAACAGCAATTAAGGAGCCTGACCGATGGCAATGCCGCGCAAACTCAAGTTAATGAACGTCTTTCTGAACGGCTACAGCTATCAGGGCGTCGCGAAGTCCGTCACGCTGCCAAAACTGACCCGTAAGCTCGAAAACTATCGCGGTGCGGGGATGAACGGCAGCGCACCGGTAGACCTCGGCCTTGATGACGATGCGCTGTCAATGGAGTGGTCGCTCGGTGGCTTCCCGGATTCGGTTATCTGGGAGCTTTACGCCGCAACCGGTGTGGATGCCGTACCGATTCGTTTTGCAGGCTCTTACCAGCGCGACGATACCGGCGAAACGGTGGCCGTCGAGGTGGTCATGCGTGGACGTCAGAAAGAAATCGACACCGGCGAGGGCAAACAGGGAGAAGACACCGAGTCGAAAATCTCCGTGGTCTGCACCTATTTCCGGCTGACGATGGACGGTAAGGAGCTGGTCGAAATCGACACCATCAACATGATTGAGAAGGTGAACGGCGTCGACCGGCTGGAGCAACACCGCCGCAATATCGGCCTGTGATTTTCATCCGGTCAGCCTAGCTGACCGGTTAACCCCGATTCATAAGTGAGAAAACCATGAACAAAGAAAATGTGATTACCCTGGACAATCCGGTCAAGCGTGGTGAGCAGGTTATCGAACAGGTCACGCTGATGAAACCCAATGCCGGGACGCTGCGCGGTGTCAGTCTGGCTGCGGTCGCGAACTCTGAAGTCGATGCACTGATTAAGGTGCTGCCGCGCATGACGGCACCGATGCTGACCGAGCAGGAAGTCGCCGCGCTGGAACTGCCTGACCTTGTGGCGCTGGCCGGTAAGGTGGTCGGTTTTTTGTCGCCGAACTCGGTGCAGTGACGTTTCCGAAAAATCTCTCGGTCGATGACCTGATGGCAGATGTGGCTGTGATATTTCACTGGCCGCCATCAGAACTGTATCCCATGAGCCTGACCGAACTCATCACATGGCGCGAAAAGGCGCTCCGGCGAAGCGGAAACACGAATGAGTAACAATGTAAAATTACAGGTATTGCTCAGGGCTGTTGACCAGGCATCCCGCCCGTTTAAATCCATCCGTACAGCGAGCAAGTCGCTGTCGGGGGATATCCGGGAAACACAAAAATCACTGCGCGAGCTGAACGGTCAGGCGTCCCGTATTGAGGGATTTCGCAAGACCAGTGCGCAGCTCGCCGTGACTGGTCATGCACTTGAAAAGGCTCGGCAGGAAGCCGAAGCCCTTGCCACACAGTTTAAAAACACCGAACGTCCGACCCGTGCTCAGGCGAAAGTGCTGGAATCCGCAAAGCGTGCGGCGGAGGACTTACAGGCGAAATATAACCGCCTGACGGATTCCGTTAAGCGCCAGCAGCGGGAACTGGCCGCTGTGGGAATTAATACCCGCAATCTTGCACATGATGAGCAGGGGCTGAAAAACCGTATCAGTGAAACCACCGCACAGCTTAACCGTCAGCGCGACGCACTGGCGCGTGTCAGTGCACAACAGGCAAAACTTAACGCAGTAAAACAGCGTTATCAGGCCGGAAAGGAACTGGCAGGAAATATGGCCTCAGTGGGCGCTGCCGGTGTGGGGATTGCTGCTGCGGGAACGATGACCGGTGTTAAGCTGCTGATGCCCGGTTATGAGTTTGCACAGAAAAACTCAGAATTGCAGGCTGTGCTCGGTGTGGCAAAAGACTCCGCCGAAATGGCCGCATTACGCAAACAGGCGCGCCAGCTCGGCGACAATACCGCCGCCTCGGCAGATGATGCAGCCGGTGCGCAGATTATTATTGCGAAAGCCGGTGGGGATGTTGATGCCATTCAGGCGGCAACGCCGGTCACGCTGAACATGGCGCTGGCGAACCGCCGCACGATGGAAGAAAACGCCGCCCTGCTGATGGGGATGAAATCCGCCTTTCAGCTTTCAAACGATAAGGTCGCTCATATCGGGGATGTTCTCTCCATGACGATGAACAAAACCGCCGCCGATTTTGACGGCATGAGCGATGCGCTGACCTATGCCGCACCTGTGGCAAAAAATGCCGGTGTCAGCATTGAAGAAACCGCCGCAATGGTCGGGGCGCTGCATGATGCAAAAATTACAGGCTCAATGGCAGGGACGGGAAGCCGTGCCGTGTTAAGTCGCCTGCAGGCACCAACGGGAAAAGCATGGGATGCACTCAAAGAGCTTGGCGTGAAAACCTCAGACAGCAAGGGAAACACCCGGCCAATATTTACCATTCTGAAAGAAATGCAGGCCAGTTTTGAGAAAAACCGGCTCGGTACTGCCCAGCAGGCTGAATACATGAAAACTATTTTCGGGGAGGAGGCCAGCTCAGCCGCCGCCGTGCTGATGACTGCCGCCTCAACCGGAAAGCTGGACAAACTGACCGCTGCGTTTAAAGCCTCAGACGGGAAGACTGCCGAGCTGGTAAATATCATGCAGGACAACCTCGGCGGTGACTTTAAGGAGTTTCAGTCCGCTTATGAGGCGGTAGGGACAGACCTGTTTGACCAGCAGGAAGGCGCACTGCGTAAGCTCACACAGACGGCCACAAAGTATGTGTTAAAACTCGACGGCTGGATACAGAAAAACAAATCACTGGCGTCAACCATTGGCATCATTGCCGGTGGCGCGCTGGCGCTTACTGGCATCATCGGTGCCATTGGTCTTGTAGCCTGGCCGGTTATCACTGGCATCAATGCCATCATCGCGGCAGCAGGCGCAATGGGGGCAATCTTCACGACGGTTGGCAGTGCTGTTATGACGGCCATCGGGGCGATTAGCTGGCCGGTTGTGGCCGTGGTGGCCGCCATTGTCGCCGGGGCGTTGCTTATCCGTAAATACTGGGAGCCTGTCAGCGCATTCTTTGGCGGTGTGGTGGAAGGGCTGAAAGCGGCATTTGCGCCGGTGGGGGAACTGTTCACGCCACTTAAACCGGTGTTTGACTGGCTGGGTGAAAAGTTACAGGCCGCGTGGCAGTGGTTTAAAAACCTGATTGCCCCGGTTAAAGCCACACAGGACACCCTGAACCGTTGCCGTGACACGGGCGTCATGTTCGGGCAGGCACTGGCTGACGCGTTGATGCTGCCGCTTAATGCGTTCAACAAACTGCGCAGTGGTATTGACTGGGTACTGGAAAAACTCGGTGTTATCAACAAAGAGTCAGACACACTTGACCAGACCGCCGCAAGGACTAATGCCGCCACGTATGGCACTGGTGGTTATATTCCGGCGACCAGCTCTTATGCAGGCTACCAGGCTTATCAGCCGGTCACGGCACCGGCTGGCCGCTCTTATGTAGACCAGAGTAAAAACGAATATCACATCAGCCTGACGGGTGGTACTGCGCCGGGGACACAGCTTGACCGCCAGTTACAGGATGCGCTCGAAAAATACGAGCGGGATAAACGTGCGCGCGCCCGTGCCAGCATGATGCATGACGGTTAAGGAGGTGACGAAAAATGATGCTCGCGTTAGGTATGTTTGTTTTTATGCGCCAGACGCTGCCACACCAGACCATGCAGCGTGAATCAGATTATCGCTGGCCGTCAAATTCCCGTATCGGTAAACGGGATGCCTTTCAGTTTCTCGGTGTTGGCGAGGAAAACATCACGCTTGCCGGTGTGCTTTATCCCGAACTGACCGGCGGAAAGCTGACGATGACCACGCTCAGGCTGATGGCAGAGGAAGGTCGGGCGTGGCCGTTGCTGGATGGCACTGGCATGATTTACGGCATGTATGTCATCAGCAGGGTGAGTGAAACAGGGAGTATTTTCTTTGCAGACGGCACACCCCGGAAAATTGATTTTACGCTGTCGCTCACCCGCGTTGATGAATCACTGGCCGCACTTTATGGCGATATCGGTAAACAGGCGGAATCGCTCATCGGTAAGGCTGGCAGTATGGCGACTAAATTCACGGGTATGACGGGGGCGGGATAATGCTGGATGCGCTGACATTTGATGCAGGCAGTACACTGACGCCGGATTACATGCTGATGCTCGACAGCAGGGATATTACCGGCAATATCAGCGACCGTCTGATGAGCATGACCCTGACGGATAACCGGGGCTTTGAGGCTGACCAGCTTGATATTGAACTGAACGACGCCGACGGGCAGGTAGGGCTACCGGTTCGTGGCGCTGTCCTGACGGTGTATATCGGCTGGAAAGGTTTTGCCCTGGTATGCAAAGGGAAATTTACCGTTGATGAGGTTGAACACCGGGGCGCACCGGATGTGGTCACCATCCGCGCCCGGAGTGCAGATTTTCGCGGGACGCTCAATTCCCGCCGGGAAGGCTCCTGGCATGACACCACGCTCGGTGCGATTGTTGAGGCGATAGCCACCCGTAACAGGCTGGAAGCCAGTGTCGCTCCGTCACTGGCCGGAATTAAAATCCCGCACATCGACCAGTCGCAGGAGTCCGATGTGAAATTCCTGACCCGTCTTGCTGAACGCAACGGCGGCGAGGTGTCGGTAAAAATGGGAAAACTGCTGTTTCTCAAAGCGGGGCAGGGGGTGACGGCCAGTGGTAAAAAAATCCCGCAGATCACCATCACCCGCAGCGACGGTGACCGTCATCATTTTGCGATTGCTGACCGTGGAGCCTATACCGGCGTAACGGCAAAGTGGTTACACACCAAAGACCCGAAACCGCAAAAGCAGAAGGTAAAACTGAAACGCAAAAAGAAAGAGAAACACCTGCGCGCACTGGAGCACCCGAAAGCAAAACCGGTCACGCAGAAGAAAGCGCCAAAAGTACCGGAAGCGCGCGAAGGTGAATACATGGCCGGTGAGGCTGACAACGTTTTTGCCCTGACTACGGTATATGCCACGAAAGCGCAGGCCATGCGCGCCGCTCAGGCGAAGTGGGACAAACTGCAACGGGGCGTCGCGGAGTTTTCCATCAGCCTGGCTACCGGTCGGGCAGATATTTACACGGAAACGCCGGTCAAAGTGTCAGGCTTTAAGCGCGTCATAGACGAGCAGGACTGGACAATCACTAAGGTGACACATTTTCTGAATAATAGCGGCTTCACGACGTCCCTGGAGCTTGAGGTCAGGCTTTCTGATGTGGAGTACGAAACCGAAGATGATGAGTGATGTTTTTGTTTTATCTGTTTGTTTTATAAGGATAAATTAACTAAAATGGCACCATCAACAAAACCGGAAGAGGTGCTCGCGATGTTTCATTGTCCTTTATGCCAGCATGCCGCACATGCGCGTACAAGCCGCTATATCACTGACACGACAAAAGAGCGTTATCACCAGTGTCAGAACGTGAATTGCAGTGCCACGTTCATCACTTATGAGTCGGTACAGCGATACATCGTGAAGCCGGGAGAAGTCCACGCCGTAAGGCCGCACCCGTTGCCATCAGGGCAGCAAATTATGTGGATGTAATTACAAACAGGAAGCCCCTCAGTCGAGGGGCTTTTTTGTCGATGTGGTCAATGTGTGGACGTGACCAGAAATAAATCCTTTTATTTCATTGTATTACGCGTAAAAAATAAGCCCGTGTAAGGGAGATTACACAGGCTAAGGAGGTGGTTCCTGGTACAGCTAGCATTTTATGGGTTATGTTTTTCAGCGAAACGGATGATAACCTTAATAAATGCAGCTGTATGTGATCGGTTTCTAAGAATTTTCCATCCGGGAAAAATAATCGAAATTAATCACTTACCGTGGGGGTTACGCGTGGTTTCCCCGGAGAAATTACGCATCAGCAGCGCGTAATTTAGCTCAAGATCCTGCGGCACCGGGAGCCACACAGTATAACCATCGCCTGGTGCTACCGGCATAGCTTCGCCTTTGGCGTTTTCCATGTGCTCAAGGGTAAAGTTAATGTTGCCTTGCGGCGTCATCAGCTCAAGGCTGTCGCCAACGGAGAATTTATTTTTCACCGCTACCGCCGCGAGGTCCCCCTTGCGCTCACCGGTAAACTCACCAACAAACTGCTGGCGGTCAGAAACCGAATAACCGTATTCGTAGTTCTGATAATCGTCGTGAGTATGACGACGCAGGAAACCTTCGGTATAGCCACGATGCGCCAGACCTTCCAGAGTTTCCAGCAGGCTGGTATCGAACGGTTTGCCCGCAGCGGCATCATCGATAGCTTTACGATAAACCTGTGCGGTGCGTGCGCAATAGTAGAAAGATTTAGTACGGCCTTCGATCTTCAGCGAATGCACGCCCATTTTGGTCAGGCGTTCTACATGGGCGATGGCGCGCAGATCTTTCGAGTTCATGATGTAAGTGCCGTGCTCATCTTCAAACGCGGTCATATACTCGCCCGGACGCTGGGCCTCTTCGATCATAAACACTTTGTCGGTTGGTGCGCCGATACCCAGCGTCGGCTCAACATTTTGCACCGGAATCGGCTCGTACTTGTGTACGATGTTGCCAACATCATCTTCTTTCCCTTCCTGGACGTTGTACTCCCAGCGGCAGGCGTTGGTGCAGGTGCCCTGGTTCGGGTCGCGCTTGTTGATATAGCCAGAGAGCAGGCAGCGACCGGAGTAGGCCATGCACAGCGCGCCGTGAACGAAGATCTCGATCTCCATATCCGGCACCTGATTGCGGATCTCTTCAATCTCTTCCAGCGACAGCTCGCGAGAGAGGATCACGCGGGTCAGGCCCATTTGCTGCCAGAATTTCACCGTCGCCCAGTTCACGGCGTTAGCCTGCACCGAAAGGTGGATCGGCATTTCAGGGAAGTGCTCACGCACCAGCATAATCAGCCCTGGATCGGACATAATCAGCGCATCCGGCCCCATTTCCACCACCGGTTTCAGGTCACGGATAAAGGTTTTCAGCTTGGCGTTGTGCGGTGCAATGTTGACCACGACATAAAACTTTTTCCCCAGCGCGTGGGCTTCATTGATGCCGAGCTGAAGATTTTCGTGGTTGAATTCGTTGTTGCGCACACGCAGGGAATAACGCGGCTGGCCCGCATAAACAGCATCTGCGCCATAAGCGAAAGCGTAACGCATATTTTTCAGCGTTCCCGCCGGGGAAAGGAGTTCCGGTTTAAACATAATTCTCTCGTTCTGATGACAGGTCAGATCCGCTTCACCTGATGAAGCGGTTAGGGGAGTGCCCCCACTTTAAGGGCGGGCATTGTAGCGCAATCGGCGGGTTTAGCTCCAGTGTAAATGTCTGGTGGCGTCCTGGTTTTGGTTAAGGATACGAATGACGATAATTTCCCCTGGTGATTGCAGGAAATAAATGACGTGGCGTTCAAAAGGAAGAACAAAAATACCTTCGCCTAATTCAGGTCTGGGCGTACCTATATTATTGTTACTCAGAATCTGGAGAACGTCTGAAAGATGTTCCACATATCTGTCGGCTTGTGGTTCGCCGAAATGGTGATAGCTGTAATACCAGATGCCTTCTAAATCCTCATTGGCTTTTGGCATGAGTTTAATAATACGCACATTATTTCCTTATCCCTGCTTTCACCTTCCGTAAGAACGCGTCCTTTTCCCACGGCTGAGCTTCACCACTACTCAACCCTTCTGCGAGCATGTCACGTAACGCTTGCAGGCGAGACTCTGCTTGCTTTTCTCGAAGTAATCGCAGTGACTCACGGATCACTTCGCTTTGGGTGCGATAGTCGCCGGATTCAATTAAGGACTCGATAAATTCACGCAACTCATCGCCGAGATCAACCGTCATCGTTCTGGCCATTTTACGCCCGCCTGTAAGTAAAAATCTTACATCAGTGTATGTCATAAACCGGATAGCGTCACGAAAGTATTAGAAGATATTTTGGCACATGAACATGTTCAGGAGGATAAGTATGGGATGGTAAACAAAGAAAGCACAACGAGTGCTCGTCAGTGCCCACTATTTTAATGGCGGCGGTTACTCTTAATTATTAATAACTAAGCGTTATTTGGATATAAAGCCGGACGCCAACAACCCACGCCCGGCATCGTAATTACGTATTGTCTTTCACCGTCTGGCTTGTGCCATTGGCTTTAACGGAGGCAATTCCGGTTTCACGAGATTGCGCGGTGGCGTACATCTGGCTGGAGCCGATAATTTGATGATTAGCGGCTTTCAGATTGAAATAGAATTTGCCGTTACTTGCCGTTTTTTTCTCATAGCGTTCTTCTTGCGGGCTGTTGCTACGCACCGACGCGATGCCCTTTTCCGCAGAGGCTTTTGAGGTATACAGCTCGCTGGTGAGGATAGTCTCACCATTGCCCGCTTTTAGCACAAACCGGAACTGATTATCACTGCTCTTACTGAGTTCAAACCAACCAGCCATAATGACTCCTTGATTGAAATTGCGTATCGAAAACAGCATCTAAAGGTGCTGTTTACCGATTAAAGTATGAGCGATTTTCTGATGCCTGCCAGGGCGGAGAGATAATGTCAGTTTGCTGACCATGCGTGGGATAATGTTGCCGGATCTGGTCTGAACGCCATCTCCGGCTAACAAAGTCATGTCGCTAAAACTAAACGATGCGGCAGGCGTCGGCTTCCCAGCGGTAACCGACGCCGTAAACGGCGCGGATAAATGACTGTTCGGCGTCGAGAGATTCCAGCTTGCGGCGCAGGTTTTTAATGTGGCTGTCGATGGTGCGGTCGGTTACTACGCGGTAGTCGTCATAAAGATGATTGAGCAAATGCTCGCGGGAGAACACTTTTCCTGGTTCATGAGAGAGCGTTTTCAGCAGACGAAATTCCGCAGGTGTCAGGTCAAGCATTTTACCGCGCCATGAAGCCTGAAAACGACCTTCGTCGATAATCAACGGGCTTTCAGCATCCTGTTGCTGCAACTCGCGCTGCGGTTTGCAACGGCGCAAAATGGTTTTGACGCGCGCTACCACTTCCCGTGGGCTGTACGGCTTGCAGATGTAGTCATCTGCGCCAATCTCCAGTCCGAGCAGGCGGTCGATCTCTTCGATTTTTGCCGTCACCATCACGATAGGAATGTCAGAAAAACGACGAATTTCCCGGCACAGCGTCAAGCCATCGATGCCAGGGAGCATCAGATCCAACAGGATCAGATCCGGTGGTGTCTGGCGCACATACGGCAGTACCTGATCGCCGTGGCTGATAAGCGTCGGCGCATAGCTCGCAGCACGCAGATAATCAATGAGCAACTGCCCCAGCTTCGGTTCATCTTCCACGATCATAATACGCGGTGTGTTTTCGTCGATTGGTAACTCGGTCATACTTCTCTCTGTAAATCCCGTTCCAGCGGTAACTCTACTGTAATGCTTACCCCGCCAAAAGGCGAATGGGCAGCAATAATGCGACCATTATGTGCTTCAACAATGTTCAGGCAAATCGCCAGCCCCAGCCCGGAACCGCCGCTGGCACGGTTGCGGGAACCTTCGGTGCGATAAAAACGTTCAAACAATTTTTGTAGCTGATCGTCACTGACACCTGGCGCACTGTCGGCAAAGGTCAGGCGCACCGTTTTGTCGCGCTGCCCGGCAGAGATTTGCAGGCTGCCGCCGCTGTCAGTGTAGCGCAGGCTGTTTTCCAGTAAGTTATTGAATAACTGCATTAAACGGTCGCGATCGCCAAATACGGTAATACTGTCTGGCAGGGAAAATTGCAGTTTCAGGCCACGACTGGCGAATCGTTCGCGAAATGCGCCGCCCGCCACTTCCAGCAGTGGGATCAAATCTACCGGTGCTTTTTGATAGGCGAGAGCGCCTTCATCAGACATCGACAACTGATGGAGATCGTCAACCAGTTTGGTCAGTGTACCGACCTCCGCCTGTAAAGACGCCACCGTCTCCGGCGTGAATTTACGCACGCCATCCTGAATGGCTTCCAGTTCACCGCGCAGCACCGCTAATGGCGTACGCAGTTCGTGAGAAATATCGGCCATAAAATCGCGCCGCATTTGCTGGTTTTTCTCCAGTGTGCTGGCAAGCTGGTTGAAGTCTTGCGCCAGTTTGCCCAGTTCATCTTCACTGGTGGGCGTTACGCGGGTAGTGAAATCGCCCGCCGCCAGTTTGTGCGTGCCATCGACAAGTCGTTTTACCGGTGCCAGTAAACCGCGCGCCAGCAGAAAAGTGGCAAGTGCCGCGAGTAACGTTGCCAGGGCGACAATCAACCAGCTGGTTTGCCGCTGTTGTTTATCGAAATTGATATCAGTATTGCGCGTTAACCGCTCAACGGGGGAGGCGATCACCGCGCCAACTTCCGCACCGTTGACCAGAATGGGTCGCCGTGTACCGTCAGGTGGAATCGGCGCTCGCGGACCAACCAGCACTTTGTTGTTTTGATCAACCACCCAGAACTGGGTACGCCAGCCGTGCGGTGGCATACCCGGGCCGGGTTTATCTTCCGAATTATCGTGTTCAAATGAACGCAGGATCTGAAAGACAAAGCGATCATTGTTGCGCAGGAAGCGCCAGTTGCCATGCTGCGCATACTGCTCGCCAAGCGCATCACTTAACAGTTGTAATCGCTGTTCATTACCATGCTTGATGTAATCAATAAAGCCACGCTCAAAACTGATACGCACCGCCCAGTGCATACTGATCAGCAAGACAATGCAGGTGGCGAAAATCGCCAGAAACAGTTTGCCGGTAATACCAGGTCGCCAGAACTTCATTGCGCGCTCCTTTTTCGCCGCGAAATAGCTACATTTTGATGCGTATCGTTCGGCACTCTGGCAAAGATGAACGCCGGAAGGGCGATGATAAACGCCATGCTAAGCCAGGTGTACATAAAGACGGTTTGTGTGGTGCCGCTGTCGACGCTGACATGCTGCGAACCAAAAAGTCCCAGCAACAGCCCGGCGATGGTGACGCCGATACTCATCGACAATTGCATAATCATCGACAGCAGGCTGTTTCCGCTGCTCGCCAGATTGTCCGGGAGATCTTTCAGCGTCAGGGTGTTCATGGAGGAGAAACGCGTCGAGTTGACCATCCCTTGTAAAAACAGGACGAACGGCAAAACGTAGTACCAGCCCAGCAGAGCGGTAGTCATAAACAACAGGGTGACCAGCGACAGACCCAGCGTGGTCGCTACCAGTACCCGACGATAACCAAAGCGATTCACCACCTGTACAACAATTCGCTTCATTCCCATGCTGCCAAGCACCATCGGGATCATCATCAGTCCGGCATGAAACGGCGAGAAACCGAGGCCAATTTGCAGGAAAACCGGTGTCATAAAGGGCAACATGCCACTGCCAATACGTCCGGCAAAGCTCCCCGCCAGGCCCAGCGAAAAGGTACGAGTGCGGAACAGTTTCAGACTGAAAAGAGCGCGGTTGTTATTTCTGGCGTGCAGCAAATAAAGCACCAGTGCCACCACGCCAACTGCGACCAGGCCATCAATCGTCAGCGGCGATAAACCTGTACCTTTACTGCCGTCCAGCGCCAGGGTTAATACCGCCATGCCAACCGCTAGCAATAAAAAGCCGGAGAGATCGAAGCGCCGCGTCTGCATGGTATAGTTCGGCATTAACATCAATGTGGCGATCGCACCGATAATCCCCACCGGAATGTTGATCAAAAAGATCCAGTGCCACGACGCGTACTCCACCAGCAGACCGCCGAGCGCCGGACCGAGCAGCGGACCGACCTGACCGGGTAACGTGACAAAGGTCATCGCCGCCATATATTGCTCGCGCGGTACGATTTTCATCACCGTCAATCTGCCGACCGGCACCATCATCGCGCCGCCAACGCCCTGTAACGCGCGTGCCAGCAACAGTTCGTTCAGCGTGCCGGAAAGCGCGCAAAACAGTGAACCGAGAGTAAACAGCACGATGGCGGTAAAGAAAATATTGCGCACGCCGACTTTGTCCGCCAGCCAGCCGCTGGCGGGCAGCATCACCGCCACGGTCAGCACATAAGAGACAATGACCATGTGCATATGCAACGGACTTTCCCCGAGGCTTTGCGCCATTGAGGGAAGGGCGGTGTTTACGATGGTGGTGTCCAGCGACTGCATAAAGAAGCCGAAAGCCACAATCCACAATTGCCAACGGGTGCTGTCGGGAAGATCTGTCATTTACTCGGTTACCGTTTGTTTAGGTTTACGCGAAAAACGCAGCCGCAGACGGTCGAAAAAGAGATACACCACCGGCGTGGTATACAGCGTAAGGAGCTGGCTCATTACCAGTCCGCCGACAATGGTGATCCCCAGGGGTTGCCGCAGCTCCGAGCCGTCGCCGCCCGACAATACCAGCGGCAGCGCACCAAACAGCGCCGCCAGGGTGGTCATCATAATCGGGCGAAAACGCAGCAGACAGGCCTGGAAAATAGCTTCCTGCGGCGTCAGGTTACCGTGCCGTTGGGCTTCAAGCGCAAAATCGACCATCATAATGGCGTTTTTCTTCACGATGCCGATTAATAGCATGATCCCTATCAGGGCGATTAGGCTGAACGGGGCATTGAACAGCTCCAGCGCCAACAGCGCTCCAACGCCCGCCGAGGGCAGGGTGGAGAGAATCGTCAGCGGATGTACGTAACTCTCGTAAAGGATACCCAGCACGATATACACCGTGGCGATGGCGGCGATAATCAGGATCACCTGCGAGTTCATCGTCTCCTGGAACACCTGCGCCGTGCCGGCAAAACTGCCGCGCACCGTCGAAGGCACCCCAAGCTGGGTCATTGCGCGATCGATCGCCGCACTGGCGTCCGAGAGCGATTTTCCGGTCGGCAGGTTAAACGAAATGGTCGAGGCCGCCGATAATCCCTGATGATTCACCGATAGTGGGGCATTCGCCGGTTGCCATTTAGCGAAATACGACAGCGGGATCGCTTTGCCTTCGTTATTGATAACGAACATTTTTTCCAGCGCACTGATGTCCTGGGTATAGCGCGGATCCACTTCCATCACCACTTTATACTGGTTCATCGGCTGGTAAATGGTCGAGATTTGCCGCTGACCGAAGGCGTTATTTAACAGACTGTTGGCGGCTTGTACGTCGATTCCCAGCCGTGCCATGGTGTCGCGGTCGTAAACCAGATTCATCTCCGCGCCGTTATCCTGCTGATCGGAGTTCACGTCCGCCAGTTCCGGCAACGTCGCCAGTTTTTTGCGGATTTTCGGCTCCCATTCTCGCAGTGCCGCCAGGTCGTCGGATAACAACGTGTACTGGTAGCTGGCGTTCGACTGACGCCCACCAACGCGAATATCCTGTACCGCCATCAGGAACAGATTCGCCCCCGGTTCTTTCGCCAGTTTTACGCGCAGACGGTCGATAATTTGCTGCGCCGTTTCGCTGCGTTCGTCGCGTGGCTTGAGGGTGATAAACATCATCCCACTGTTAACTCGTGAACCGCCGGTAAAGCCGGTGACATTATCCACTGCCGGATCGTCACGGATAATTTTCATGAAATCCTGCAATTTGCCGCGCATCGCCTGAAACGAAATGCTCTGATCCGCCTGTATCCCGCCCATCAGCACGCCGGTGTCCTGCTCCGGGAAGAAGGTTTTCGGGATCGAGATATACAGCCAGATATTCAGCGCAATGGTGCCAAGCAGCACCACACCCACCAGACGGGTATGATTGAGCACCCATTTCAGCGACTTGCCGTAGCCTTGTTGCAGGGCTACCAACATGCGGCCAAAACCACGCAGTCGCTTTTGCTCACGCGGCTTGCTGGCTTTCAGCATCCAGCCACACATCATTGGCGTTAATGTCAGAGAAACCAGCAACGATATAACAATGGCGACAGAAAGCGTCACGGCAAATTCGCGTAACAGTCGGCCCGGCAATCCGCCCATCAACAGCAGCGGCAGGAACACCGCCACCAGTGACAGACTCATCGACAGCACCGTAAAGCCGACTTCGCGAGTACCTTGTAGCGCGGCCTGTAGCGGTTTCATCCCCGCTTCCAGATGACGGGCAATGTTTTCCAGCACCACGATGGCGTCATCCACCACGAAACCAGTAGCGATGGTGAGCGCCATTAACGAAAGGTTATTGAGACTGAATCCGCACAGGTACATCGCTGCAAACGTACCAATCAGCGAAACCGGCACCGCAACGGCGGGAATAATAGTGGCGCGACCCGAGCGCAGGAATAAAAACACCACCAGAATCACCAGCGCCACCGAGATAATCAGCGTTTGCTCGACTTCTTCCAGCGAGGCGCGAATGGTGGGGGAGCGATCCTGAGCAATTTGCAGATCAATCGCCGCCGGAATGGTTTCCTGCAACTCCGGTAATTTTGCCCGGATGCTGTCTACCGTCTGGATAATATTGGCTTCCGGCAGCTTGCGGATCATCAGCAAAATAGCCGGTTTGGCGTTGGTCATCCCGGCGTTGCGCACATCCTGCACCGAGTCGGTCACCGTCGCCACATCGCCCAGACGAACCGCGCCGCCGTTGTTGTAATGAATAATCAACGGCTGATATTCGGCGGCGGTTTTTAGCTCATCATTGGTCTGGATCTGCCAGCGGTGAGTGCCATCTTCCAGCGCCCCCTGCGGTTTACGCACGTTGGCATTGCTGATGGCGGTGCGTACGTCGTCCAGAGAGACGCCCTGATTAAACAGCGCCTGCGGATTCAGCCCGACGCGTACGGCGGGCAGCGAGCTGCCGCCAACATCGACATCACCGACACCGTCGATTTGCGAAATCGTCGGAGCCAGCTGCGTCGAGGCGAAATCGTACAGTTCACCCTGCGAATAAGTATCGGATGTCAGCGTGAGGATCATAATTGGCGCATCCGACGGGTTCGCTTTGCGATAGGTCGGGCGGCTGGGCATCCCACTGGGCAGCAAACTTTGTGCAGCGTTGATCGCCGCCTGCACATCACGCGCTGCGCCGTTGATATCCCGGTCAAAATCAAACTGCAAAATAATACGCGTGCTGCCGAGCGAACTGCTGGAGGTCATTTCACTGACTCCGGCAATGCGCCCAAGTGAGCGCTCCAGCGGCGTGGCAACGGAAGACGCCATTGTTTCTGGTGACGCACCGGGCAGCGAGGCGCTGACCATAATCACCGGAAAATCGACCTGCGGCAGCGGGGCGACCGGCAGCATACGGAAGCCCAGTATGCCGCACAGGGTAATGGCAACCGACAGTAAAATCGTCGCCACCGGACGGTAAATGAAGAGGGCAAAAAACTTCACTTACGCCTCCTCTTCATGACGGGCAAAGCGGCTTTTGGTCCACAATGCCAGGCGGTCGAACAGCAAATAAATCACCGGCGTGGTAAACAGCGTCAGCACCTGGCTGACAATCAGGCCGCCGACCATGCCGATACCTAACGGACGACGCAGTTCCGCGCCGACCCCGGTACTCAACATCAGCGGCAGCGCGCCAAGCAGAGCCGCCAGAGTGGTCATCAGGATCGGACGAAAACGCAACAGACAAGCCTGGTAGATGGCATCGCGCGGCGACATGCCTTGCTCGCGCTCAGCAGCCAGCGCGAAGTCGATCATCATGATGGCGTTCTTCTTCACGATACCGATCAGCAAAATAATGCCGATAATCGCAATCACATCCAGCTCACTTCCGGCAATCATTAATGCCAGCAGTGCGCCGACCCCTGCGGTGGGTAGCGTCGAGAGAATGGTGATCGGGTGAATAAAGCTCTCGTACAGAATGCCGAGCACGATATACATCGCCACCACCGCCGCGACAATCAGCCAGACAGTGCTGCCCAGCGCCGACTGGAAGGCGAGGGTGCTGCCCTGGAACTGCGTGGTGATATCCACCGGCAGATTCAGCGTCTTCTCGGTGTCCATAATCGCCTGCACCGCATCGCCCAGCGAATAGTTATCCGGCACGTTAAAGGAGATGGTCGTTACCGGGAACTGATCCAGATGGTTAATGGAAAGCGGCGCAAAACGCTGTTCAACTTTGGCAATTGAGCTTAGCGGCACCACGCCGCCGTCGCTGCTGGTCAGGCGAATGGTATCCAGCGCCGCGAGGCCTGGGGTATTTTCGGTGTTGTGCTCCAGCACCACGCGATACTGGTTGGCCTGAGTATAAATAGTGGAAATCAGCCGCTGACCAAACGCGTTGTACAGGGCGTTATCGACATCCGCCATGCTGATCCCCAGACGGCTGGCGCTGTCGCGATCAACATTGACATACGCAACCAGCCCTTTGTCCTGCCAGTCGCTGGAGACATCAGAAAGCTGTGGCAGTTGCTGGAGTTTTTCCATCAACTGTGGCACCCAGGTACTGAGCGCATCCAGTGAGGTGGCCTGCAAGGTAAACTGGTACTGGGTGCGGCTGACCTGAGTATCGATGGTCAGGTCCTGCGTTGGTTGCAGGAAGAGATCGACGCCCGGCACTTTATCCACCGCCGTTTGCAGACGGGCGATGACTTTTTGCACCCGATCATCACGTTCCTCCAACGGTTTGAGGTTGATCTGCAAACGCGCACTGTTCAGCGACGGGTTAGTGCCATCAACGCCAACAAATGAGGTCAAACTTTGCACCGCTGGATCCTGCAAAATCACGTCCGCGACCTGGCGTTGCCGCTGGGCCATATTGGCAAAGGAGCTGGATTGCGGTGCCTGCAAAGTGCCCTGAATAATGCCGTTGTCCTGTACCGGGAAGAAACCTTTCGGAATGAACACCCACAGCAGCACGCTAAGCAGCAGCGTGCTGAGTGCCACGCTTAAGGTCAGCCACGGATGATTCAGCACTTTCGCAAGTCCCTGACCATAGGCGGCGATTATCCTGTCGAACATTTTTTCCGAGGCACGGGAGAAGCGGTTCTGTTTACGCAACGACTCCTGGCTGAGCATCCGCGCGCACATCATCGGTGTCAGGGTCAGCGACACCACCGCTGAGATCAAAATCGCTACCGCCAGCGTAATAGCAAATTCGCGGAACAGTCGCCCGACGATATCGCCCATAAACAGCAGTGGGATCAACACCGCAATCAGTGAGAAGGTCAGCGAGATAATGGTAAAGCCGATTTCACCTGCGCCCTTGAGCGCCGCCGCCAACGGTTTTTCGCCTTTTTCGATATAGCGGGAAATGTTTTCGATCACCACGATGGCGTCATCGACCACGAATCCGGTGGCGATAGTTAACGCCATCAGTGTCAGGTTATTGATTGAAAAATCGAGAAACACCATAACCGCGAAAGTGCCGATTAACGACAGCGGTACAGCAACACCGGGAATGATGGTCGCCGGAATATTGCGCAAAAACAGGTAGATAATCATGACTACCAGCGCGATAGCCATCATCAATTCAAACTGAGTATCATCGACGGATGCGCGGATATTGGTGGTGCGATCGGAAAGCACTGTCACCTTCACCGATTTCGGCAGACTCTCAGTGAGCTGTGGCAGCATCTGCCGAATGCTGTCGGCGGTGGAGATAATGTTAGCACCGGGCTGGCGCTGAACATTCATCACAATGGCCTGTTCTTTGTTCGCCCACGCGCCGAGCCAGCTGTTTTCTGCACCTTGCTCTACAGTTGCGACATCGCCCAGACGAATTGGCGCGCCGTTCTGGTAGGCGATGATTAGCTGGCGATACTCTTCGGCGGATTGCATCTGGTCGTTCGCGGAAAGCGTGACCGCACGGGAAGGGCCGTCGAGGCTACCTTTTGCCGAGTTAACGTTAGCGCCGGTAATGGCGGTGCGCACGGTTTCGCTGGTCAGGCCGAGGGCGGCAATCGCCTGAGCGTTAAGTTTGACGCGAACAGCCGGACGCTGACCGCCGGAAAGCGTCACCAGGCCGACGCCGGAAATCTGCGAGATTTTCTGCGCGACGCGGGTTTCCACCATATCTTCCACTTGCGTCATCGGCATGGCGGTTGAGGTGACGGCGAGCGTCATGATCGGCGGATCTGCCGGGTTCACTTTGCTGTAAACCGGCGGGTTAGGCAGATCGCTCGGCAACAAGTTGGTCGCAGCGTTAATCGCGGCCTGCACTTCCTGCTCGGCGACATCGAGCGGTAATGTTAGCTGGAACTGCAAAGTGATAACTGACGCACCGCCGGAACTTTGCGACGACATCTGTTTCAGGCCAGACATCTGCCCGAACTGGCGTTCGAGCGGCGCGGTAACGGCAGAGGTCATGACATCCGGGCTGGCACCTGGGTAGAGCGTGACCACCTGAATGGTCGGATAGTCCACTTCCGGCAGCGCCGAAACGGGCAGGGCGCGATAACCGATAATCCCGGCGAGTAAGATCGCCACCATCAGCAGCGTGGTGGCGACAGGACGCATAATAAACAGGCGCGACGGGCCGCCTGTGCTGCTCGGGGGTAACACCTGCATCAGGAGCGTGCTCCTTTTTTCGCGTATTCGCGGCTGGTGGCTTTCTCTTCCGGAGTGGTGGCGCTCTGGGCTTCCACCACTTCCACTTTCGCCCCTTCGGTCAGGCGATCAATGCCGTCTGTCACCACGCGATCGCCCGCAGAAATACCTGCACGGATCACCACTTTCTGACTGTCCTGAATGCCCGGCGTCACCAGATGTTTGCTGACCTTGTTTTCGCTATTCAGCACCCAGACAAAATGGCCTTCATTGCCCATTTGCAGGGCGGCTGTTGGGATCACTACGGCGTTTTGTTCGGTGTCGACTAACATGCGCGCGTTAACAAACTGATTGGGAAACAGCGCATCATCCTGATTATTAAAGCGTGCTTTCACTTTAATCGTACCGGTTGTGGCATCGATTTGGTTATCGAGGCTTAACAGCGTGCCTTCACTTAATTTCTTCGAATTGGTGCGATCCCAGGCTTCTACCACCAGCGGTTTTCCGGCTTTTTGCGCCTGCACTACAGTAGCGATATCGCTTTCCGGCAGGGTAAAGACTAAATCGATAGGATGCGTCTGGGTGATCACCACAATTCCGGTGGTATCACCACTGGAGATTTGGTTACCAACATCAACCTGCTTGAGACCAACGCGACCATCGACTGGTGCGGTGATGCGGCTCCAGTCGAGTTGCAGCTGCGCGCTGGCGACGCTTGCTTCATCAGCCTTAATGGTGCCTTCGGTTTCACTGACCAGCGCCTGTTGGGCATCCAGCTCCTGACGGGAGACGAGATTGGTTTTTGCCAGTTGCTGATAACGCGCCAGATCACGGCGGGCGTTAGCAAGCGTGGCTTTATCTTTTGCCAGTTGGCCCTGGGCTTGTGCTAATGCAACTTTGAACTGGCTGGGGTCAATTTCTGCCAGTAAATCGCCTGCTTTGACCTGCTGGCCTTCCTGGAAATGTAACGCCATCAGTTGACCGTCCACGCGGCTGCGCACCGTAACAGTATTAGCGGCGGTAATGGTGCCAAGCCCGGTGAGGTAACGCGGAACTGCCTGTTCTACGGCGGTCGCCGCCTGAACCGGGGCTAATGGGCCGGAACGCATACCACGGCGACCACCCGCTGGCGATTGCTGCGCTTGTTTCGTCGCCCCTGGGGCTGCACTCTGGGAGTCATTGCGGCCTTGCCAGAACCAGAATGCGGCGATGGCGGCGATAACCACCACGATTACGATTACCCAACGGGATTTATAACTGCCTTTCATCGTTAAGAGTTTCTCTTCCTGAAACGTTTCGCGGAATGATACTAGTGTAGCCAGCCAATAAGGGAGAAAAATGGAGGAATTATGAAACACTATCGGGAATCGTCTGAATGGCGGGCACATTTGCGAGCACGCATCCAGTAATAACACAGGAAACTATTTTATCTACGCGTTAGCGATAGACTGCATACAGGGCGAAAGGAGGTAAGCCGCAGATTTCAGCCGGATGCTGAAACGGGAAAGCCCCTCCCGAGGAAGGGGCCTTAAATAAGGAAAGGGTCATGATGAAGCTACTCATCATCGTGGTGCTCTTAGTGATTAGCTACCCAGCATACTAAGACTACCAGGGCGGGGGAAACCCCGCTCTACCCTCACTCCTGAAAGTATGCCTTCACGATAAGATTGTCAATCCGCAGGATTTGCCGTCTGCGATCCTGCCAGCAAATATTCTTTGCGAGTCGTTACGCAATAATCACAGAGGAAACTATTTTATTCACGCGTTAGCGATAGACTGCATTCAGGGCGAAAGGAGGTAAGCCGATGATTTCAGCGGGACGCTGAAACGGGAAAGCCTCTCCCGGAGAAGAGGGCTTTTAATAAGGAAAGGGTTATGATGAAGCACGTCATCATACTGGTGATACTCTTAGTGATTAGCTTCCAGGCTTACTAAGAACACCAGGGGGAGGGGGAAACCTCTCCCTAACCCTCACTCCTGAAATTATGTCACTCCGCACTTAGTGTCAATCGACGGCTCTCCGTTCTTGCGAGGCGAATAGCAAAATTTTCTGCGCCGCCGGGCCTAATTCTGAAAGTTTCTTCGTTTGCTCTTATTTCATTATTGCAGTCGGTATGATACCGGACCTCGATAATTCTCTAAGAAAGGATTTCTTATGAGCGAACAAATCACGTTTGCCACCAGCGATTTTGCCAGTAACCCGGAACCACGTTGCCCCTGCATTCTGCTGCTGGATGTTTCTGGCTCGATGAGCGGCAGACCTATTAATGAACTTAACGCCGGATTGGTGACCTTTCGTGATGAACTGCTTGCCGATCCGCTGGCTTTAAAAAGAGTGGAACTCGGCATTGTGACGTTCGGCCCGGTGCATGTGGAACAACCCTTTACCAGCGCCGCTAACTTTTTCCCGCCCATCCTGTTTGCCCAGGGGGATACGCCAATGGGGGCCGCCATTACCAAAGCCCTGGATATGGTTGAAGAGAGGAAACGTGAGTACCGCGCAAATGGTATTTCGTATTATCGCCCGTGGATTTTCCTGATCACCGATGGCGCTCCAACCGATGAGTGGCAGGCTGCCGCCAACAAAGTGTTTCAGGGGGAAGAAGATAAGAAGTTTGCCTTCTTTTCCATCGGTGTTCAGGGGGCGGATATGAAGACGCTGGCACAAATCAGCGTTCGTCAGCCTTTGCCTCTGCAAGGATTACAATTCCGTGAACTGTTTAGCTGGTTATCCAGTTCGCTGCGTTCGGTTTCCCGCTCCACGCCGGGAACGGAAGTTGTACTGGAAGCGCCAAAAGGCTGGACGTCAGTGTGAGCTGGCGTCTGGTTTATGCATCCGCTGTTGGAACGTCGCACATTAGCGCTGATTTACCTTGTCAGGATGCCTGCCAGATGCAGGTTGCCTGGTTAAACGATCAGCAACCATTACTGGTGATGTTTCTTGCTGATGGTGCAGGCAGCGTCTCGCAGGGTGGCGAAGGCGCGATGCTCGCCGTCAATGAAGCGATGGCTTATATGTCGCAAAAAGTGCAGGGTGGGGAATTGGGGCTTAATGATATCCTCGCCACGGATATTGTGCTGACTATTCGTCAGCGACTTTTTGCCGAGGCAGAGGCCAAAGAATTAGCAGTTCGCGATTTTGCCTGCACGTTTCTGGGATTGATTTCATCGGCTAATGGCACCTTGATTATGCAGATTGGCGATGGCGGCGTGGTGGTGGATTTTGGTCACGGTCTGCAATTGCCGCTTACGCCGATGGTGGGTGAATATGCCAATATGACGCACTTCATTACCGATGAAGATGCCGTTTCCAGACTGGAAACTTTCACCAGCACTGAGCGTGTGCATAAAGTTGCAGCATTTACGGATGGTATCCAGCGACTGGCGTTAAATATGCTGGATAATTCTCCTCATGTACCTTTCTTTACCCCGTTTTTCAATGGACTGGCGTCAGCAACGCAGGAACAACTCGATTTATTACCTGAATTGTTAAAGCAGTTTTTGTCCAGCCCGGCGGTAAACGAGCGTACGGATGATGATAAAACGTTGGCACTGGCGCTGTGGTTACCATGAAACCCACTTTATATACTGCTACTGGTGAGTGCGTTACGCCAGGCCGTGAACTGGGCAAAGGCGGTGAAGGCGCGGTTTATGATATCAATGAGTTTGTCGATAGCGTCGCCAAGATTTATCACACGCCGCCACCCGCCTTAAAACAGGACAAACTTGCCTTTATGGCTGCGACAGCTGACGCGCAATTGTTGAATTATGTCGCCTGGCCGCAGGCAACGCTTCACGGTGGACGAGGCGGAAAAGTTATCGGTTTTATGATGCCAAAAGTTTCTGGTAAAGAACCGATTCATATGATCTATAGCCCGGCACATCGTCGTCAACGTTACCCTCATTGTGCGTGGGATTTTCTACTCTATGTTGCGCGCAATATTGCTTCATCTTTTGCTACGGTTCACGAGCACGGGCACGTCGTGGGTGACGTAAACCAGAACAGTTTTATGGTAGGTCGCGACAGCAAAGTGGTACTGATTGATAGCGACTCCTTTCAGATTAACGCCAATGGCACACTGCATTTATGCGAAGTCGGCGTGTCGCATTTTACGCCGCCAGAGCTACAAACCTTGTCGTCATTTGTCGGCTTTGAACGCACAGAAAATCACGATAATTTTGGCCTTGCGTTGCTGATTTTTCACGTCTTGTTTGGTGGCCGGCATCCTTATTCTGGTGTGCCGCTTATCTCTGATGCGGGTAATGCGCTGGAGACGGATATTACCCATTTCCGTTATGCCTACGCGTCAGATAATCAGCGACGTGGTTTAAAACCGCCGCCACGATCGATTCCGCTATCGATGTTACCGAGTGATGTTGAAGCCATGTTTCAGCAGGCATTCACGGAAAGTGGCGTGGCAACCGGGCGTCCGACGGCTAAAGCGTGGGTAGCGGCACTTGATTCTCTGCGCCAACAGTTAAAGAAATGTCCCGTTTCGGCAATGCATGTTTATCCCGCTCATTTGACCGACTGCCCGTGGTGTACGCTGGATAATCAAGGCGTTATCTATTTTATTGATCTCGGCGAAGAGGTCATTACCACCGGCGGTGATTTTGTGCTGGCGAAAGTCTGGGCGATGGTGATGGCGTCAGTAGCACCGCCAGCATTGCAACTGCCATTACCCGATCATTTCCAACCGACTGGCAGGCCGCTTCCTTTAGGCCTGTTACGGCGCGAATACATCATTCTGCTTGAGATCGCACTGTCAGCATTATCGCTGCTGCTTTGCGGCCTTCAGGCAGAACCGCGTTATATTATTTTGGTTCCTGTGCTGGCGGCTATCTGGATTATTGGCAGTCTGACAAGCAAAGCTTATAAAGCAGAAATCCAGCAACGCCGTGAGGCATTTAATCGCGCGAAAATGGACTATGACCATTTAGTCAGCCAGAGCCAACAGTTGGGCGGCCTGGAAGGTTTTATCGCCAAACGGACGATGCTCGAAAAAATGAAGGACGAAATTCTCGGGTTACCGGAAGAAGAGAAACGCGCTCTGGCAGCACTTCATGACACAGCAAGGGAACGGCAGAAGCAGAAGTTTCTGGAGGGATTTTTTATTGATGTTGCCTCTATTCCCGGCGTTGGCCCTGCGCGTAAAGCGGCGTTACGGTCTTTTGGTATTGAAACAGCCGCAGATGTTACCCGTCGTGGCGTTAAGCAAGTGAAAGGGTTTGGCGACCATCTGACCCAGGCGGTTATCGACTGGAAAGCGAGCTGTGAACGCCGTTTTGTGTTCAGGCCGAATGAAGCGATAACGCCAGCAGACAGACAAGCGGTAATGGCGAAAATGACCGCCAAACGACATCGGCTGGAATCGACGTTGACTGTCGGCGCGACAGAGTTGCAGCGATTCCGCCTTCATGCTCCAGCACGGACCATGCCGTTGATGGAACCTTTACGTCAGGCGGCAGAAAAACTGGCTCAGGCGCAGGCAGATTTAAGCCGCTGCTGAGCCATTTTCTTTTAACGAAACACCACTTCCGCCCAGCGTGCCAGCCCGGCGGTGACGGAGCCAAAGTCATCGCCGCCTGCAATCGGAATTCCCGGCAACTGTTCTGCCAGCGCTTTTTTAATCAGCGGCGAACGGGCGCTACCGCCGGTCAGGTAGATAACGTCCGGTTTTTCCTGGGCGTTATCCAGGGCCAGTTGCACCTGTTCCAGAATCCGCGCCAGTGGCTGGCTGAGGGCGCTTTCCAGCCCTTGCTGGCTAATCAGCGTAGCCAGTTCATCGCTGATAAACGGCAGTGAGGCGCGGGTTTCCGCTACGCTTGAAAGAGCAATTTTGCACTCTTCTGCGCTACGCACCAGGCGATAGCTTAAACGCTGACGCCAGACTTTCTGTAGCAGGGCCACTTTTTCCGGTTCGCGGGCATCGCGTACCAGATCGTTAAGCAGACGACCGTTGGCACTACTGTAGAAATCACTCTGCGCAGGTACGTCGTTGATGGCAACCGCATTCCACCACGGCAGAATCGGCAGGGCGATGCCTTTTTCGGTTTCGCCACCCATGCCCAGTAACGGCATCAGGTTTTTAAACGCCAGTGCGATGTCCAGATCGTTACCGCCAATACGGCAACCACTGTGACCCAGCAGGCTGGCTTCACGATCGAGACGCGAACGCCACTGCGGCCCCATCAGCAGCAATGAACAGTCAGTCGTACCACCGCCGATATCCACCACCAGCACCCGTTTTTCTTCCTGCAAGGTGGCTTCGTAATCCAGCCCAGCCGCGACCGGCTCGTACTGGAATACCACGTCCCTGAATCCGGCACGCTTCGCCGCGCGTTCCAGAATCCCTTGCGCCTGGGCGTTTGCTTCATCGCCGCCCAGCCCCTGGAAGTTGATCGGGCGACCAATCACCGCCTGAGTAATCGCTTCTGGCAGCTGCGCCTGCGCCTGCTGGCGAATGTGCAACATCATTGCGCAGACCAGATCCTCAAACAGCGCTACCTGCTGCGGTTTTAAGCCGCTGGCACCGAGGAACGATTTTGGTGATTTCACAAACCACACTTCTTCTGGATCATCAATGTACTGTGCCAGTGAGGAAAGACCGAACTGCACGCTTTTCGCCGTAACATCGATATCTTCTTCGCGGTTATAACGAATCGCCCGACGTAACAGCGCCTGCGTTTCATCGTCGTCTGCCGGAACATCATGATGGCGGTACAGCCATTCGCTTACCGATTCACGCGTTGGCGCGCAAAGCATTGAAGGCAGCAGCGTGCTGTCGTTTTCCATTTTCAGTAATTGCGGTTTACCGTCACGCATGACCGCCACTGAACAGTTTGCTGTACCGTAATCAAAACCAATAAACACGAATTAATCCCCATGCCGGTGAAGAAGGGGCGTGACTTTAGCGAAATGTTGCTGTCGCGACAACCGGAATATGAAAGCAAAGCGTAGCGTCTGAATAACGTTTATGCTGAAAGCGGATGAATAAGGAGATGCGATGTATACCCTGAACTGGCAGCCGCCGTATGACTGGTCGTGGATGTTGGGATTTCTCGCCGCCCGTGCAGTGAGTGGTGTGGAAACGGTCGCTGAGGATTATTATGCCCGTAGTCTGGCGGTGGGCGAATATCGCGGCGTGGTGACTGCTATTCCGGATATAGCCCGCCATACTCTGCACATAAATTTAAGTGCAGGTTTAGAACCCGTTGCCGCTGAGTGTCTGGCGAAAATGAGCCGCCTGTTTGATCTGCAATGTAACCCGCAGATTGTTAACGGTGCGTTGGGCAAGTTAGGCGCGGCGCGGCCCGGATTGCGTTTACCCGGCTGTATTGATGCTTTTGAGCAGGGTGTGCGGGCGATTTTAGGCCAACTGGTGAGCGTGGCGATGGCGGCAAAATTGACTGCCAAAGTTGTACAGCTTTATGGCGAACGGCTGGATGATTTTCCGGAGTATATCTGCTTCCCCACGCCTCAGCGGCTGGCAGCAGCCGACCCGCAGGCATTAAAAGCGTTAGGCATGCCGTTGAAACGGGCAGAGGCACTGATTCATCTGGCAAATGCGGCGCTGGAGGGCAGCTTACCAATGACAATTCCGGGCGATGTGGAGCAGGCGATGAAAACGCTGCAAACTTTTCCGGGTATCGGGCGCTGGACGGCGAATTATTTCGCTTTGCGTGGCTGGCAGGCGAAAGATGTTTTTCTGCCGGATGATTATCTGATTAAACAGCGATTTCCGGGGATGACACCGGCACAAATCCGCCGTTATGCCGAGCGCTGGAAGCCCTGGCGTTCTTATGCGCTGTTGCATATCTGGTATACGGAAGGCTGGCAACCAGACGGAACGGACGAATTGTAGGCCTGATGCGTCGCATCAGGCAATGGGCAAACGCTCCCTCAGTTAATCGCGAAATAACTGCTATTCACCAGCAAATCCAGCGGTTGGGCATCGGCAATCACATCACCATAAATCAGATCGACGCCGATGCCAGAAAGCGTATCCATCACTAAGGGTAAAACGACTGGCCCGGCGATGGTTTTCATCCCGAGTCGCTGAGCGTGCCCCTGAATAATCGTAATCAGCATCTCATCCATCAAATTACCCTGCACGTTGGCGCATAACTCACCATCAAGTAGCAGGTAATCTGCCATATTCGCTTTCAGCGAGTTGAAGATTTGCAGATCGCGGCCCACCTGGCTGAGCACTATCCGACATCCCGCCAGCCGCAGTTTTTGCACGCTTTCTGCGTGATCTAAAATCGCGTCTGCCGGAATAATCAGATGTAATAACCGTGGTGGTAGAGGGCTATTTTCCAGCTGCTCAAGCAGATCATTCACCAGCGTGGCGCTACTCAAACCGGCAACGGAAAGGGGGAGGGCGATGCTTATGCCTTTACTGGCAACCGCTTTTGCGGCCAGCTGGAAAAATTCGTGGAATACCCGTCGGTCAAGAGCATGGCTAAGTGCCGGATCGCTGAAGCTACGACGAAATTTTTGTTCATCAATAATCTCGCCTTCGCAACTCCAGAGTTTAAGCGAAATCAGCCACAAATTACGCGCTTCCGGGATCCGCGGCGAAGCGACACCGTGGGCCATCATCATCAACTGATTCTCTTTAATCATCCGCCACTGTTCATCAAGCGACATCGCCGCCCGTTCGCTATGTGCGGCAGCTTGCTGTGGTTCGTAAACCGTCACCCGGCCACGGCCACCATTTTTGGAGGCATAACAGGCGATATCAGCCTGCGACATCACTTCAGCCGCCTGATGATTGTTGTCATCAATCAAGGTAATCCCGGCACTGGCACCTACCCGATGTACACGTCCTTCCCAGATAAAGTGATAGTCATTCACAGCACTGATAATACGTGTAGCGATAAAACGCGCACTTTCGACATTGCAGTCTGGCAGCAGCAGACCAAATTCATCACCGCCGAGCCGCGCCAGCACGTCGCTGGAGCGCAGCATGCTCAGCATCAACGACGCCAGTTCGCGCAGTAAAGCGTCGCCAGCGGCGTGCCCGGCGCTGTCATTCACCGCTTTAAAGCGATCAAGATCGATAAACACCAGGGCATGTCGCTGATGTGTACTGTTTACCGTTTGCAGCAGGATACGCAGTTGCTTCTCAAAACTGGCGCGATTGGCGAGATGCGTTAGTGCATCATGGGAGGCGCTGTAGCTCAGCTGGCGTAGCATTTTGCGTGATTCGGTGACGTCCTGAATCACCAGAACCGAACCAATATTGCTGCCGTCCAGAGTACTTAACGGCGTAATACTGTAATGCACGTCGTAGCTGCCGCCGCTCCGGCAGTGCAACACCACATCTTGTTCAATCGCGGAACGTGAGGTGTCGGCACTGTAAATGTTCTCCATCAGGGGACCATTGTCGCCAAAGGTAATATGCAACACCGTCAGGAGCGGAACACCTAATGCTTCTTCCTGCGTCCAGCCGCTCATCTTCTCCGCCACTGGATTCATAAAGGTAATTTTCATTGCCATATCAATACAGACCACGGCTTCGCCGATGGAGTCCAGCGTTATGTGCAGGCGCTCTTTTTCCTGAAACAATGCCTCGTTAAGCTGTTTAACCTCAGTCATATCCATATTAATGCCGAGCAGGCGTTCGACTTCGCCTTCTTTATTCAGTACCCGGTTGGCGAGGGCGCGGATATGGCGAATACCGTCTTTTACGGTAATGCGAAATTCCAGTTTAAAGGGCGAGCGTGATTGCAACGAATCACGAATCACTTTTTCGGCATGCTGGCGATCTTCCGGCAGCACGCACTCGTACCACACCTGCCAGTTCGGTTTGATATGTGGAGGAATTTCATACAGCTCGAACATCCGCTTATCCCAGCTAAAAATATTCGGCTTCAACTCCCACTCCCAGATGCCAATCCCGCCCGCTTCGTTAGCCAGCGTGATGCGCTCCATCAGTTGCTGATTCACCTGTTCGGTGCGTTTTAGCTCGTTAATGTCTTCAATCTGAGCGATAAAATAGAGCGGCGTGCCATCCGTGTGGCGCACCAGTGAGACGGCAAGCAACGCCCAGACAACATCGCCATTGCGGTTGTAGTAGCGTTTTTCCATTGAATAGGTGTTTATTTCACCGCTTATCAGCTTTTCAACCTGTTGGAGATCTTTATTGAGATCCTCCGGCCAGGTCAGTTGCTGAAAGGTGAGTCCGCGCAGCTCTTCCTGACTGTACCCGAGAAACTGGCAGAGCGCTTTGTTGGTTTGCAGCCATTGTCCCTCGGTGCCCACTAACGCCATACCGATAGCGGAATATTCCATGGCGTTCCGAAAACGGGTTTCGCTTTCGGAAATGTGTTTGCGTTCCGCACGAAAGGCATACATCACCATCGTCATGATGTTGGCGGGCAGCAGGATCAGCAAAAACGGTAGCCACGGCATATGGCTCATCAGGTATGTACGCGGCGTAGCAAGCAGGGAGGGATCCGCGGCCATCATCAGCGACACCATCATCACCGTGGTAAGGAAGATCAAAAAGGCTTCCATTCGTGGCAGGCGCACGGCGCTCCACATCAACAGCACAATAATGAAAGTAAAAGGCCACGGCAGATACAGCATCGAAAGCCAGCTTAACGTCAGTGTGATGGCTAACGTGAGCAGCGACTCAAAAAGCAACCGTGGGTTGCGATGGCGCAGCAGATAGTGTGGTTTAAATAACAATCCCAGCGGCACCAGTGCCAGAGCGCCGATGGATTCTGACAGTACCCATATCAAAAATGCCCTGAGAGGATCGTCTCCGGCCGTCAGCAGGACAACCAGACCCCCCCAACAGAGGCGGAACAATGGCGCTGCCGAGTGCCAGACGCAGCCAGTCAGCCAGATTTTGCAAGGGGTTATACCACGGCAGCAATTTACGTAGCAGCACTGCCCCGACCACGGCTTCAACAATATTGATGGTCGTCCAGGTCATGTTCAGCGAGCTGGTGGAAAAAAGCAGGATGGATGCGGCGATATTTCCCAGCGAGCAGCTCAGCGCAATTCCCGGCCACATGCGCCCGGCATGGCGATAAAACGCCACCATCATGATGGACGTCGGGAACCACAGTGGGGCGAGTTGGGTGCCAAACTGCGAAAGCTCAAGCGAGAAAAGGGTAAAGATAAACGAGACTAAACCTAAACTGACCAGGTGAAGCAGCGGGTGGGGCAGGGCAATTAATACATGCTGTGATTGTTTGCTCATTACCGCTTTATCCGCAAGACCAGGTCGCCAGTATTCGTTTCTGTGTTTATGCTAGTACAAAAGTTTTACATTTTATATGCGAATTGCTCATAAAGTGACGTAAAGGCGGATAATTTGCGCAACTGCGTATAACATTTTTTACCTTGTATAAAACTGATCAACGTAATTTGCCACCGGGAATTCTTCGTCAACAATTAACTCTGAGCGCGCGGCAGCGCTATTCGACTGGTATCAGGCGGATGAAATCCCTATAATTGCCGCGTTTGGCGCTTCGTCGCCCCCTTCCTAACATCCAGGTTAATCAGGTCGCTAAATATATGACTGATCAGTCTCATCAGTGCGTCATTATCGGTATCGCTGGCGCATCGGCTTCCGGCAAGAGTCTTATTGCCAGTACCCTTTATCGTGAATTACGTGAGCAAGTCGGTGATGAACACATCGGCGTAATTCCCGAAGACTGCTATTACAAAGATCAAAGCCATCTGTCGATGGAAGAACGCGTTAAGACCAACTACGACCATCCCAGCGCGATGGATCACAGCCTGTTGCTTGAGCATTTACAAGCGTTGAAACGCGGCTCGGCAATTGACCTGCCGGTTTACAGCTATGTTGAACATACGCGTATGAAAGAAACGGTGACGGTTGAGCCGAAGAAGGTCATCATTCTCGAAGGCATTTTGTTGCTGACGGATGCGCGTTTGCGTGACGAACTTAACTTCTCCATTTTCGTTGATACCCCGCTGGATATCTGCCTGATGCGCCGCATCAAGCGTGACGTTAACGAGCGTGGGCGTTCAATGGATTCCGTGATGGCGCAATATCAAAAAACCGTGCGCCCGATGTTCCTGCAATTCATTGAGCCTTCTAAACAATATGCGGACATTATCGTGCCGCGCGGCGGGAAAAACCGCATCGCGATCGATATATTGAAAGCGAAAATAAGTCAGTTCTTTGAATAAGCTTGATAAATTGTGTACCGTTCAGTGATAACCTGGTATGCCCTTGACGTAATTGGCGTTAAGGGAGTGATGCGCGAAAGGAGAAAATGCCATGCGTCTGTGTGACCGAGATATTGAAGCCTGGCTTGATGAAGGCCGTTTGTCGATCAACCCACGTCCGCCAGTGGAGCGTATTAACGGCGCGACGGTGGATGTACGCCTGGGCAATAAATTTCGTACCTTCCGTGGTCACACGGCAGCGTTTATCGATCTGAGCGGTCCCAAAGATGAAGTGAGCGCCGCGCTTGACCGCGTGATGAGCGATGAGATCGTTCTCGACGAGGGCGAGGCGTTCTATCTTCACCCAGGAGAGCTGGCGCTGGCGGTGACGCTGGAGTCGGTGACGCTGCCAGCCGATCTGGTGGGCTGGCTGGACGGGCGTTCCTCTTTGGCGCGTCTGGGGCTGATGGTGCACGTCACCGCGCACCGTATCGATCCGGGCTGGTCTGGTTGCATTGTGCTGGAGTTCTACAACTCCGGTAAGCTGCCGCTGGCGCTGCGTCCGGGCATGTTAATTGGTGCGCTGAGCTTTGAGCCGCTTTCCGGCCCGGCGGCGCGACCTTACAACCGCCGTGAAGATGCGAAATATCGCAACCAGCAGGGCGCGGTAGCCAGCCGAATCGATAAAGACTAATTCAGGCCCATTGAGGATACCATGAGACGATTTCTGACGACGCTGATGATACTCCTGGTCGTGCTGGTGGCCGGGTTATCTGCGTTAGTGTTGCTGGTGAATCCGAATGATTTCCGCGACTATATGGTCAAGCAAGTTGCTGCACGTAGCGGTTATCAATTGCAGCTCGACGGGCCACTGCGTTGGCACGTCTGGCCGCAGCTTAGTATCCTCTCCGGGCGAATGTCTCTCACCGCCCAGGGCGCAAGCCAGCCACTGGTTCGCGCCGACAACATGCGTCTGGACGTGGCGCTTTTACCACTACTGAGTCATCAACTGAGCGTTAAGCAGGTGATGCTAAAAGGGGCAGTGATCCAACTGACGCCGCAGACGGAAGCGGTGCGCAGTGAAGACGCTCCGGTTGCACCGCGCGACAATACCTTGCCGGATCTGTCAGACGATCGCGGATGGTCGTTTGATATATCCAGTCTTAAGGTGGCGGACAGCGTGCTGGTGTTCCAGCATGAAGATGACGAGCAGGTGACAATCCGCAATATTCGCCTGCAAATGGAACAAGATCCCCAACATCGTGGTTCATTTGAGTTCTCCGGGCGGGTTAATCGCGATCAGCGCGATCTCACGATATCCCTTAACGGTACGGTAGATGCTTCTGATTATCCGCATGATTTAACGGCGGCTATTGAACAAATTAACTGGCAGTTGCAGGGTGCAGATTTACCAAAACAAGGTATTCAGGGGCAGGGGAGTTTCCAGGCCCAGTGGCAGGAGTCACATAAACGCCTTTCATTTAACCAAATCAGCTTGACCGCCAATGACAGCACGCTGAGCGGGCAAGCACAGGTCACGCTGACAGAGAAACCTGAATGGCAGCTGAGACTGCAATTCCCGCAACTGAATCTTGACAACCTCATCCCGCTTAATGAAACAGCGAATGGTGAAAACGGTGCCGCGCAGCAGGGGCAGAGCCAATCAACATTGCCGCGCCCGGTCATTTCTTCGCGTATTGATGAACCGGCATATCAGGGACTGCAAGGCTTTACGGCTGATATTTTGTTGCAGGCCAGTAACGTGCGCTGGCGCGGAATGAATTTTACAGATGTTGCCACGCAAATGACCAACAAGTCGGGTTTGCTGGAAATTACTCAACTGCAGGGCAAGCTTAACGGTGGACAGGTTTCACTGCCGGGCACGCTGGACGCGACATCAATAAATCCGCGGATAAACTTCCAGCCACGGCTGGAGAACGTTGAGATTGGTACCATTCTGAAGGCGTTTAACTATCCGATTTCGTTGACCGGAAAGATGTCACTGGCTGGTGATTTCTCCGGTGCTGACATAGATGCCGACGCATTCCGCCACAACTGGCAAGGACAGGCACATGTCGAAATGACCGACACGCGCATGGAAGGGATGAACTTCCAGCAGATGATTCAGCAAGCGGTAGAACGTAATGGTGGTGATGTGAAGGCCGCTGAAAACTTCGATAACGTAACGCGTCTTGACCGCTTTACCACCGATTTGACGTTGAAGGATGGCGTCGTGACGTTAAACGACATGCAAGGTCAATCGCCTGTGCTGGCGCTGACAGGGGAAGGCATGTTGAATCTGGCAGATCAAACCTGCGACACCCAGTTTGATATTCGGGTCGTGGGTGGCTGGAGCGGGGAAAGCAAACTGATTGATTTCCTCAAAGAAACGCCAGTACCGCTGCGGGTTTATGGCAACTGGCAGCAACTCAATTACAGTCTGCAGGTGGATCAGTTACTGCGCAAACATCTACAGGACGAAGCGAAACGTCGCCTGAATGACTGGGCCGAGCGGAATAAAGATTCCCGCAATGGCAAAGATGTGAAGAAGTTGCTGGAGAAGATGTAGGTTACCAGGTGACCAGTCCTGTAGGCCTGATAAGACGCGTAAAGCGTCGCATCAGGCGTTCGTGGCGGCATCATTATATTCTGAATATGTAAGATCGAAGGCTGTTCCGTTCACTTGATGTTCCTCGCTACTATGGAACGCTCAAGCCGGTGAACGTGCCAGGGTGGCTCAATCTCCACCACCCTGGCAACCCGGGCTCCCGGCGGTAAATCGCCGCTGGCGCGGTTCCCTCATCTTATTCCTTTCGGCTATTGGGTAAAATGACCGATACCATCACACCTCGTACTCCAACTCGCCATCCTTATGCAGCGGAATAATCTGCACCTTCTGCACGCGATGGCTTTCCACCTGCAACGTTTTAAGCAAATAATCCCCCACCTGAACTTCTTCGCCAGGTTTTGGAATACGCTGTAAATATTCCATCAACAGCCCGGCAATGGTGTGATATTCACGTTTTTCATCCAGCGGCAGCGGCACATATTGCACCAGATCTTCCAGCGGCATATGACCATTCGCCGTCCAGGAACCGTCCGCATTCTTCTGAATATCATGGCGGGCGTCGATCTCTTCCACTTCGTTCGGTAAGTTACCGGCAATGGTTTCAGTGACGTCACTTAATGTCACAATCCCTTCCACCGAGCCAAACTCATCCACCACAAAAGCAAAGTGCGTGCGGGCATTACGGAACTGCTCCAGGGCAGGTAACAACGGCAAGGTTTCCGGGAACACCAGCGGCTGGCGAATCAACACCCGCAGGTTGAGCGGTTCGCCGCGCAGTGACTGTTGTAGCAGGTCGATAACGTGAACAACACCGAGCAAATCTTCTGCGTCATCACCGTCGGTAACCACCAGCCGCGTATGCTGATTTCGCTCCAGTAACTGGCGGATCTCGTCTTCCGGCGCGTTGAGATCGATATGCTCAATATCGTGGCGCGACGTCATAATGCTGCTGACGGTACGCTGGTTAAGATTTAGTACCCGCTCAATCATCCGCCGTTCCTGCGGATTAAAGATCTGCTGGTTACCATGATCCACCAGCATGGACGCGGTTTCGGCGTCCAGTTCCGCATCTTCTTTTTGCCCGCTAAGCAGGCGCATTACCGCTTCGGTAGTCCGCTGGCGCAGCGTCTGGTTAGCGGAAAGAAAACGTCGCCGGTTAAAGATAGCCAACTGATTGAGCGCCTCGATCATCACCGAGAAACCAATGGCAGCGTACAGGTAGCCTTTCGGAATGACGAAGCCGAAACCTTCTGCCACCAGGCTAAAGCCAATCATCAACAGGAAGCTTAAGCAGAGAATAACGATCGTCGGGTGACTGTTAACAAATTGCGTTAACGGCTTGCTGGCCATCAACATCAGGCTGATAGCGATAACCACGGCGGCCATCATGACCAGTAAATGGTCGACCATCCCGACGGCGGTAATCACTGAGTCGAGTGAGAAAATGGCGTCCAGTACCACAATTTGCGTCACCACGCCCCAGAACTTCGCACCTTTGCGTTGTGTGGGATTATTGCTGTCTTTCCCTTCCAGCCGTTCGTTCAGCTCCATCGTGGCTTTGAACAACAGGAAGAAACCACCAAACAGCATGATTAAGTCGCGGGCGCTAAAGGTAAACGAGCGGAAGCTGAACAGCGGTTGAGTCAGGGTGACCAGCCAGGAGATTGACGCCAGCAGTAACAGGCGCATTAACATCGCCAGCAGCAGCCCGGTAACCCGTGCGCGGTCGCGCTGCTTCGGCGGTAGTTTTTCGGCGAGGATGGCAATAAAGACCAGGTTATCAATGCCGAGGACCAGTTCGATCACAATCAGCGTGATTAACCCGGCCCAGATAGACGGATCGGCAATCCATTCCATAGTAAGTACAAAACCTATTCGTTGTATGACAAATGTCACAATTCGATCATGGATAAATCGGGGCAAAAATGCAATGTTGCAGCACTATTTATCTCATATTATTTGAGGGTAATAACCTCACATTATCCCTGAATTAAAAGTGGTAATAATAAAACATTATTTAAGAAATATCGCATGTGGAGGCGCAATATTGAATATTGTCAACCTAAAGAAACTCCTAAAAACCATATTGAATGACACTTAATATAATTCTTAAAAATAGCCAATTGCCGAATTGTTACCTTGCCTGCTATTCCGTTAGCTGTAACACTTCCTCCTGCATTATTGGAGAGCCAATATTCAATTACCATAATGTCACCTTATATTCGGAAGTTAATTTCCGCAATAACCCTTTCTCATCAACGATTGTATGCAGAGAGGGTTTGAAAAATTAAGCTAAATCAGTGTATTGGTAGCTAAAAAGCCAGGGGCGGTAGCGTGTCTGGATGCCTGAAAGACCAGTCTGAATTATTCTGTCAATAGCCTGCGGATGAAATCAATTTTTTTAGGACTGATGCCAGTTAAATTTGTATTCAATTAACTGCAAGGTAAATGTGCATGGCGACATTGCTATTAATAGTGCACAGGATAATTACTCTGCCAAAGTGATAAATAAACAATGATGAAATCCAAAATGAAATTGATGCCATTATTGGTGTCAGTAACCTTGATAAGCGGTTGCACAGTACTTCCGGGCAGCAATATGTCGACGATGGGCAAAGACGTCATCAAACAGCAGGACGCTGATTTCGATCTCGACAAAATGGTGAATGTTTATCCGCTGACCCCGCGCCTGATTGACCAATTACGCCCACGCCCGAATGTAGCGCGCCCCAATATGACGCTGGAAAGCGAGATCGCGAATTATCAGTATCGCGTCGGGCCGGGGGACGTTCTTAATGTCACCGTCTGGGATCACCCGGAACTCACCACGCCAGCCGGTCAGTACCGCAGCTCCAGCGACACCGGCAACTGGGTACAGCCTGACGGCACTATGTTTTATCCGTATATCGGCAAGGTTCACGTAGTGGGGAAAACGCTCGCTGAAATCCGCAGTGATATTACCGGGCGCTTAGCAACGTACATCGCTGACCCGCAGGTGGATGTTAATATCGCCGCCTTCCGCTCACAAAAGGCCTATATCTCAGGTCAGGTGAATAAATCCGGTCAACAGGCGATCACCAACGTACCACTGACCATTCTCGATGCCATCAACGCCGCAGGTGGCCTGACCGACACCGCTGACTGGCGCAACGTGGTGCTAACACACAATGGTCGTGAAGAACGCATTTCTTTGCAGGCGCTGATGCAAAACGGCGACCTCAATCAGAACCGACTGCTTTACCCCGGCGATATTCTCTACGTGCCGCGTAATGATGATCTGAAAGTGTTTGTGATGGGTGAAGTGAAGAAACAGAGCACCCTGAAAATGGACTTTAGCGGCATGACCCTGACCGAAGCCCTGGGCAATGCTGAAGGCATCGACATGACCACCTCCAACGCCAGCGGCATCTTTGTCATTCGTCCGCTGAAAGGCGAGGGCGGGCGTAACGGCAAGATTGCCAATATCTACCAGCTGGATATGTCCGATGCCACGTCGCTGGTGATGGCGACAGAATTCCGCCTGCAACCTTATGACGTGGTGTATGTCACCACCGCCCCGGTTTCCCGCTGGAACCGTCTGATCAATCAGTTGCTGCCAACTATTAGCGGTGTCCGTTACATGACGGATACAGCCAGCGACATTCATAACTGGTAATCGTCATGTTTAACAACATCTTAGTTGTCTGTGTCGGCAATATTTGCCGCTCCCCGACGGCGGAACGCTTACTGCAACGTTATCACCCGGAGCTGAAAGTGGAGTCCGCTGGACTCGGCGCGCTGGTCGGTAAGGGCGCTGACCCTACTGCTATCAGCGTCGCCGCAGAACATCAACTGTCTCTGGAAGGCCACTGTGCACGACAAATCAGCCGCCGTCTGTGTCGCAACTACGACCTGATTTTGACCATGGAAAAGCGCCATATCGAACGCTTATGCGAGATGGCACCCGAGATGCGCGGCAAAGTGATGCTGTTTGGTCACTGGGATAACGAATGTGAAATCCCCGATCCGTATCGCAAAAGCCGGGAAACGTTTGCAGCGGTGTACACATTACTTGAACGGTCTGCCCGCCAGTGGGCGCAGGCATTGAACGCAGAGCAGGTATAAGAATGACAGAAAAAGTAAAACAACATGCCGCTCCGGTAACGGGCAGTGATGAAATCGATATTGGTCGCCTGGTCGGCACCGTCATTGAAGCGCGCTGGTGGGTGATTGGCATCACCGCCGTATTTGCCGTCTGTGCCGTGGTTTACACCTTCTTCGCCACGCCGATTTATAGTGCCGACGCACTGGTACAAATCGAGCAAAACAGCGGCAATTCGTTAGTGCAGGACATTGGTTCGGCATTAGCCAACAAACCGCCTGCATCGGACGCCGAGATCCAGTTGATTCGTTCGCGTCTGGTGCTTGGTAAAACGGTGGACGATCTCGACCTCGATATTGCGGTGAGCAAAAACACGTTCCCGATTTTCGGTGCGGGCTGGGATCGTTTGATGGGACGTCAGAACGAGACGGTGAAAGTGACCACCTTTAACCGCCCGAAAGAGATGGCGGATCAGGTGTTTACGCTTAATGTGCTGGACGATAAAAACTACACCCTGAGCAGTGATGGCGGCTTTAGCGCCCGTGGACAAGCGGGCCAGATGCTGAAAAAAGAAGGCGTCACGCTGATGGTTGAAGCCATTCACGCCCGCCCGGGCAGTGAGTTTACCGTCACCAAATACTCCACGCTGGGGATGATCAATCAACTGCAAAACAGCCTGACGGTAACGGAGAACGGCAAAGACGCAGGCGTACTGAGCCTGACTTATACCGGTGAAGATCGCGAACAGATCCGCGACATTCTTAACAGCATCGCCCGTAACTATCAGGAACAAAATATTGAGCGCAAATCGGCGGAAGCGTCGAAAAGCCTCGCTTTCCTCGCGCAACAGTTACCGGAAGTACGTAGCCGCCTTGATGTTGCCGAAAACAAACTGAATGCCTTCCGTCAGGATAAAGATTCTGTTGATCTGCCGCTGGAAGCGAAAGCGGTGCTCGATTCGATGGTGAACATCGACGCCCAGTTGAACGAACTGACCTTTAAAGAGGCGGAAATCTCCAAGCTGTACACCAAAGTTCACCCGGCGTACCGCACGCTGCTGGAGAAACGTCAGGCGCTGGAAGACGAAAAAGCCAAACTTAACGGTCGCGTAACGGCGATGCCGAAAACCCAGCAGGAGATTGTCCGTCTGACCCGCGATGTCGAGTCTGGTCAGCAGGTCTATATGCAACTGCTGAATAAAGAGCAGGAGCTGAAAATCACCGAAGCCAGCACCGTCGGCGATGTGCGCATTGTTGACCCGGCAATCACTCAGCCTGGTGTGCTAAAACCGAAGAAAGGGCTGATTATCCTTGGGGCGATTATTCTTGGCCTGATGCTCTCTATCGTGGGTGTGCTGCTGCGCTCGTTGTTTAATCGCGGCATCGAAAGCCCGCAGGTGCTGGAAGAACACGGTATCAGCGTCTATGCCAGCATCCCGTTGTCGGAATGGCAGAAAGCGCGCGATAGCGTCAAAACCATCAAAGGGATTAAACGCTATAAACAGAGCCAGCTACTGGCGGTGGGGAATCCAACCGATCTGGCGATTGAAGCCATCCGCAGTCTGCGTACCAGTCTGCACTTCGCGATGATGCAGGCGCAGAACAATGTGTTGATGATGACCGGGGTTAGCCCGTCAATCGGTAAAACCTTTGTCTGCGCCAACTTGGCGGCGGTGATCAGCCAGACCAATAAACGCGTGTTGTTGATCGACTGCGATATGCGCAAAGGCTACACCCACGAGCTGTTGGGCACCAATAACGTCAATGGCCTGTCGGAAATTCTGATTGGTCAGGGCGATATTACTACCGCAGCTAAACCGACCTCTATTGCCAAATTTGACCTGATCCCGCGCGGTCAGGTGCCGCCAAATCCTTCTGAACTGTTGATGAGCGAACGCTTTGCCGAACTGGTGAACTGGGCGAGTAAAAACTATGACCTGGTGTTGATTGATACGCCGCCGATTCTGGCAGTGACCGATGCGGCAATTGTTGGTCGTCATGTCGGAACCACATTAATGGTGGCGCGTTATGCGGTCAACACATTGAAAGAAGTGGAAACCAGTCTGAGCCGCTTTGAGCAAAACGGTATTCCGGTGAAAGGGGTGATTCTGAACTCCATCTTCCGCCGCGCCAGCGCGTATCAGGATTATGGCTATTACGAATACGAATATAAGTCGGATGCGAAATAACGACATCCGCTGTCGGATGCGATGCTGACGCATCTTATCCGACCTACCTTCACGCCGCATCCGGCAAGCAAACCAGCTCCGTAGGCCGGATAAGGCGCTCACGCCGCATCCGGCAACAGAACCCGTAAACAAGCTTATAAACCGGCAGAACATCTCGATACTCCGGGAGAACAACCTATGAAAGACAATCCGCTGATTTCAATCTATATGCCGACCTGGAACCGCCAACAACTGGCGATTCGGGCGATAAAATCGGTCCTGCGCCAGGACTACAGCAACTGGGAGATGATCATCGTGGATGATTGCTCCACCTCCTGGGAACAACTGCAACAGTACGTCACTGCCCTCAACGATCCGCGTATCACCTACATTCACAACGACATTAACAGCGGGGCGTGCGCGGTACGTAACCAGGCGATTATGCTGGCGCAAGGGGAATACATTACCGGGATCGATGACGATGATGAATGGACGCCCAACCGCCTGAGCGTCTTCCTCGCCCATAAACAGCAACTGGTCACTCACGCCTTTTTGTACGCTAACGACTACGTTTGCCAGGGCGAAGTCTATTCCCAACCAGCAAGTTTGCCGCTGTATCCCAAATCGCCGTATTCACGCCGCCTGTTCTATAAACGCAATATCATTGGCAATCAGGTTTTTACCTGGGCGTGGCGTTTCAAAGAGTGCTTGTTCGATACCGAACTGAAAGCAGCACAGGATTACGACATCTTCCTGCGGATGGTGGTGGAGTATGGCGAACCGTGGAAAGTGGAAGAGGCGACGCAGATCCTGCATATCAATCACGGTGAAATGCAGATCACCTCGTCACCGAAAAAATTCTCCGGGTACTTCCACTTTTACCGAAAGCACAAAGATAAATTTGACCGCGCCAGCAAAAAATATCAGCTGTTTACCCTCTACCAGATCCGCAATAAACGCATGACCTGGCGCACTTTGCTGACGCTGCTGTCGGTGCGTAACGGCAAACGTCTGGCTGATGGTATTCGGGGGCGCTAAAGATGCTGGAAGATCTGCGCGCCAACAGCTGGAGTTTACGCCCGTGCTGCATGGTTCTTGCCTATCGCGTTGCTCATTTTTGTTCGGTGTGGCGCAAAAAGAACGTCCTCAACAATCTGTGGGCGGCCCCGCTGCTGGTGCTGTATCGCATTATCACCGAATGCTTTTTCGGTTATGAAATCCAGGCCGCCGCAACCATTGGCCGCCGCTTTACTATCCATCACGGTTACGCCGTAGTGATCAATAAAAACGTAGTAGCGGGGGATGATTTTACCATTCGCCACGGCGTCACTATCGGCAATCGTGGTGCCGAAAACATGGCATGTCCACACATTGGCAACGGCGTCGAACTCGGTGCCAACGTTATTATTCTTGGTGATATCACGATTGGTAACAACGTCACCGTGGGCGCGGGCAGCGTGGTGCTTGACTCTGTCCCGGACAACGCGCTGGTGGTGGGAGAAAAAGCGCGAGTGAAGGTAATCAAATGAATATTCTGCAATTTAATGTGCGACTGGCGGAAGGCGGGGCAGCAGGTGTGGCGTTAGATCTCCACCAGCGTGCGCTGCAACAGGGGCTGGCGTCACATTTTGTCTACGGCTACGGCAAAGGCGGCAAAGAGAGCGTCAGCCATCAGAACTATCCGCAGGTCATCAAACATACGCCGCGGATGACCGCGATGGCGAACATTGCCCTGTTTCGTCTGTTTAATCGCGATCTGTTTGGCAATTTCAATGAGTTATATCGCACCATTACTCGTACACCGGGTCCGGTGGTCCTGCATTTTCATGTGCTGCACAGCTATTGGCTAAATCTTAAGAGCGTGGTGCGCTTTTGCGAAAAGGTGAAAAACCACAAACCGGATGTCACTCTGGTCTGGACGCTGCACGACCACTGGAGCGTTACCGGGCGCTGCGCCTTTACCGACGGTTGTGAAGGCTGGAAAACGGGCTGCCAGAAATGCCCGACCTTAATTAATTATCCGCCGGTGAAGATTGATCGCGCACACCAGCTGGTGGCGGGCAAACGCCAGTTATTCCGTGAGATGCTGGCGCTGGGCTGTCAGTTTATTTCCCCCAGCCAGCATGTGGCTGACGCTTTCAATAGCCTGTACGGTCCAGGGCGTTGCCGGATTATCAATAATGGCATTGATATGGCAACCGAAGCGATTCTGGCGGACTTGCCTCCGGTGCGCGAAACCCAGGGTAAGCCGAAAATCGCGGTGGTGGCGCATGACCTGCGTTACGACGGCAAAACTAACCAGCAACTGGTGCGCGAGATGATGGCGCTGGGCGACAAAATCGAACTGCATACCTTTGGTAAGTTCTCGCCGTTCACCGCTGGCAACGTGGTTAATCACGGCTTTGAAACTGACAAGCGCAAGTTGATGAGCGCGCTCAATCAGATGGATGCGCTGGTGTTCAGTTCTCGCGTCGATAACTACCCGCTGATTTTGTGTGAGGCGCTATCGATTGGCGTGCCGGTGATTGCCACCCATAGCGATGCGGCGCGGGAAGTGTTGCAAAAATCCGGCGGTAAAACCGTCAGCGAAGAAGAGGTGCTGCAACTGGTGCAGTTAAGCAAACCGGAAATCGCGCAGGCGATATTTGGTACCACGCTGGCTGAGTTCAGCCAACGCAGCCGCGCCGCCTACAGTGGACAACAGATGCTGGAGGAGTATGTCAACTTCTATCAGAATCTGTAGCTACCTGCTGCTGCCGCTGATCTACCTGCTGGTTAACGTCAAAATCGCCCAGCTTGGCGAAAGTTTCCCCATCACCATCGTCACTTTTTTACCTGTCTTGTTACTGCTGTTTTTAGAACGCATCAGCGTTAAAAAATTGATGATTGCCTTAGGGATTGGTGCGGGACTCACGGCGTTCAACTATCTGTTTGGTCAGTCGTTGGATGCCAGTAAATACGTCACTTCAACCATGCTGTTTGTCTATATTGTGATCATTATTGGCATGGTGTGGAGTATTCGCTTTAAAACGATTTCGCCACACAACCATCGCAAGATATTACGTTTCTTTTATCTGGTGGTCGGGTTGGTGGTGGCGCTGGCGGCGGTGGAGATGGCGCAAATTATCCTCACCGGCGGCAGCAGTATTATGGAGTCGATTTCGAAATATCTGATTTACAGCAACAGCTATGTACTGAATTTCATTAAATTCGGCGGCAAGCGCACGACAGCACTTTATTTCGAACCGGCATTTTTCGCTCTGGCATTAATCTCAATTTGGCTCAGCATCAAACAGTTTGGTATCAAAACGCCTAAAACCGATGCTATGATTCTCGCAGGGATAATATTATCCGGATCGTTTTCAGGGGTTATGACCTTTATCCTGTTTTATTTGCTGGAGTGGGCATTTCAATATCTGAATAAAGAGGCGATTAAGAAAAAGTTACCGTTAGCATTGATTTCTCTGGCTGTATTCCTGGTTGGTGTGGTAATCGCGTTTCCTTATATTTCCACCCGTCTGGGCGATTTAGGTACGGAAGGATCGTCATCGTATTATCGTATTGTCGGTCCGCTGGTGATGGTCGGTTATTCTTTGACCCATATTGACGGTGTAGTCAGATTTGGCTCACTTTATGAATATGTCGCATCATTCGGAATATTTAACGGTGCGGATGTCGGAAAAACCATAGACAATGGTTTGTATCTGCTGATTATTTATTTTTCCTGGTTCGCGGTGTTTTTATCACTGTGGTACATGGGGAAAGTGATAAAAATGATGATCAACGCTTTTGGTGATAACCGCAATTTTCGCGTGCAATTATATCTTTTTACTCCGGTATCGCTGTTTTTTACCGGTTCGATATTTAGCCCGGAATATGCATTTTTAATCGTCTGTCCGTTTATTTTGCGAAAAGCGTTAAATATTACGAGGTAAGAATAAGAACATGTTGCTTAGCATAATCACTGTCGCGTTTCGTAACCTCGAAGGGATAGTCAAAACACATGCCTCGCTGGCGCATCTGGCGCAGGTGGAAGATATCAGCTTCGAATGGATTGTTGTCGATGGCGGTTCCAACGACGGCACCCGTGAGTATCTGGAAAATCTCAATGGTATCTTTAACCTACGCTTTGTCAGCGAGCCAGATAACGGTATCTACGACGCCATGAACAAAGGCATTGCGATGGCACAAGGCAAGTTCGCGTTGTTTCTCAATTCGGGCGATATTTTTCATCAGAATGCCGCAAATTTTGTCCGTAAGTTAAAAATGCAAAAAGATAACGTGATGATCACCGGCGATGCGCTGCTGGATTTTGGCGACGGGCATAAAATTAAACGTAGCGCCAAACCGGGCTGGTATATTTATCACAGCCTGCCCGCCAGTCATCAGGCGATATTTTTCCCTGTATCCGGCTTGAAAAAATGGCGTTATGACCTGGAATATAAAGTTTCTTCCGACTACGCGCTGGCAGCCAAAATGTATAAAGCCGGTTATGCATTTAAAAAACTCAATGGCCTGGTGTCTGAATTTTCCATGGGTGGGGTATCTACCACCAATAATATGGAATTGTGTGCTGACGCGAAAAAAGTCCAACGACAAATATTACATGTGCCTGGCTTTTGGGCTGAATTATCCTGGCATTTACGCCAACGTACTACCTCAAAGACGAAAGCCTTATATAACAAACTCTGAATATAAGGAAAACCAATGCAAGATTTAAGCGGTTTCTCGGTGCCGAAAGGGTTCCGGGGCGGCAACGCTATTAAAGTGCAATTATGGTGGGCAGTACAGGCAACAATATTTGCCTGGTCGCCACAAGTATTGTATCGCTGGCGGGCTTTTTTATTACGTTTATTCGGAGCAAAAATAGGAAAAAACGTAGTTATTCGTCCGTCAGTAAAAATTACCTATCCGTGGAAATTAACCTTAGGTGATTACGCGTGGGTCGGCGATGACGTCAATTTATATACCCTCGGTGAAATAACCATTGGCGCACATTCGGTGATATCGCAAAAAAGTTATTTATGCACCGGTAGCCACGACCATGCAAGTCAACATTTCACCATTAACGCCACGCCTATTGTGATTGGCGAGAAATGCTGGCTGGCAACCGATGTCTTTGTTGCCCCAGGCGTCACAATCGGCGACGGCACCGTCGTGGGTGCACGAAGCAGTGTTTTTAAATCGCTTCCGGCAAATGTGGTTTGCCGGGGGAATCCCGCAGTGGTGATACGCGAACGCGTTGAAACTGAATAAATTCAAAAATACAGAGGAATAATACATGTCAAAAGTCGCTCTCATCACCGGTGTAACCGGACAAGACGGTTCTTACCTGGCAGAGTTTCTGCTGGAAAAAGGTTACGAGGTGCATGGTATTAAGCGTCGCGCATCGTCATTCAACACCGAGCGCGTGGATCACATTTATCAGGATCCGCACACCTGCAACCCGAAATTCCATCTGCATTATGGCGACCTGAGTGATACCTCTAACCTGACGCGCATTTTGCGTGAAGTACAGCCGGATGAAGTGTACAACCTGGGCGCAATGAGCCACGTTGCGGTCTCTTTTGAGTCACCAGAATATACCGCTGACGTCGACGCGATGGGTACGCTGCGCCTGCTGGAGGCGATCCGCTTCCTCGGTCTGGAAAAGAAAACTCGTTTCTATCAGGCTTCCACCTCTGAACTGTATGGTCTGGTGCAGGAAATTCCGCAGAAAGAGACCACGCCGTTCTACCCGCGATCTCCGTATGCGGTCGCCAAACTGTACGCCTACTGGATCACCGTTAACTACCGTGAATCCTACGGCATGTACGCCTGTAACGGAATTCTCTTCAACCATGAATCCCCGCGCCGCGGCGAAACCTTCGTTACCCGCAAAATCACCCGCGCAATCGCCAACATCGCCCAGGGGCTGGAGTCGTGCCTGTACCTCGGCAATATGGATTCCCTGCGTGACTGGGGCCACGCCAAAGACTACGTAAAAATGCAGTGGATGATGCTGCAGCAGGAACAGCCGGAAGATTTCGTTATCGCGACCGGCGTTCAGTACTCCGTGCGTCAGTTCGTGGAAATGGCGGCAGCACAGCTGGGCATCAAACTGCGCTTTGAAGGCACGGGCGTTGAAGAGAAGGGCATTGTGGTTTCCGTCACCGGGCATGACGCGCCGGGCGTTAAACCGGGTGATGTGATTATCGCTGTTGACCCGCGTTACTTCCGTCCGGCTGAAGTTGAAACGCTGCTCGGCGACCCGACCAAAGCGCACGAAAAACTGGGCTGGAAACCGGAAATCACCCTCAGAGAGATGGTGTCTGAAATGGTGGCTAATGACCTCGAAGCGGCGAAAAAACACTCTCTGCTGAAATCTCACGGCTACGACGTGGCGATCGCGCTGGAGTCATAAGCATGAGTAAACAACGAGTTTTTATTGCTGGTCATCGCGGGATGGTCGGTTCTGCCATCAGGCGGCAGCTCGAACAGCGCGGTGATGTGGAACTGGTATTACGCACCCGCGACGAGCTGAACCTGCTGGACAGCCGCGCCGTGCATGATTTCTTTGCCAGCGAACGTATTGACCAGGTCTATCTGGCGGCGGCGAAAGTGGGCGGCATTGTTGCCAACAACACCTATCCGGCGGATTTCATCTACCAGAACATGATGATTGAGAGCAACATCATTCACGCCGCGCATCAGAACGACGTGAACAAACTGCTGTTTCTCGGATCGTCCTGCATCTACCCGAAACTGGCAAAACAGCCGATGGCAGAAAGCGAGTTGTTGCAGGGCACGCTGGAGCCGACTAACGAGCCTTATGCTATTGCCAAAATCGCCGGGATCAAACTGTGCGAATCATACAACCGCCAGTACGGACGCGATTACCGCTCAGTCATGCCGACCAACCTGTATGGCCCGCATGACAACTTCCACCCGAGTAATTCGCACGTGATCCCTGCATTGCTGCGTCGCTTCCACGAGGCGACGGCACAGAATGCGCCGGACGTGGTTGTGTGGGGCAGCGGTACACCGATGCGTGAATTTCTGCACGTCGATGATATGGCGGCGGCAAGCATTCATGTGATGGAGCTGGCGCACGAAGTCTGGCTGGAAAACACCCAGCCGATGTTGTCGCACATTAACGTCGGCACGGGCGTTGACTGCACCATCCGTGAACTGGCGCAAACCATCGCCAAAGTGGTGGGTTACAAAGGTCGGGTGGTTTTTGATGCCAGTAAACCGGATGGCACGCCGCGCAAACTGCTGGATGTGACGCGCCTGCATCAGCTTGGCTGGTATCACGAAATCTCACTGGAAGCGGGGCTTGCCAGCACTTACCAGTGGTTCCTTGAGAATCAAGACCGCTTTCGGGGGTAATGATGTTTTTACGTCAGGAAGACTTTGCCACGGTAGTGCGCTCCACACCGCTTGTCTCTCTCGACTTTATTGTCGAGAACAGTCGCGGCGAGTTTCTGCTTGGCAAAAGAACCAACCGCCCGGCGCAGGGTTACTGGTTTGTGCCGGGAGGGCGCGTGCAGAAAGACGAAACGCTGGAGGCCGCATTTGAGCGGCTGACAATGGCGGAACTGGGGCTGCGTCTGCCGATAACAGCAGGCCAGTTTTACGGTGTCTGGCAGCACTTTTATGACGATAACTTCTCCGGCACGGATTTCACCACTCACTATGTGGTGCTCGGTTTTCGCTTCAGAGTAGCGGAAGAAGAGCTGTTACTGCCGGATGAGCAGCATGACGATTACCGCTGGCTGACGCCGGACGCGCTGCTCGCCAGTGACAATGTTCACGCTAACAGCCGCGCCTATTTTCTCGCTGAGAAGCGTGCCGGAGTACCCGGATTATGAAAATACTGGTCTACGGCATTAACTACTCGCCGGAGTTAACCGGTATCGGCAAATACACCGGAGAGATGGTGGAATGGCTGGCGGCACAAGGTCATGAGGTGCGGGTCATTACCGCACCGCCTTACTACCCGCAATGGCTGGTGGGCGAGAACTATTCCGCCTGGCGCTACAAACGAGAAGAGGGGGCCGCCACGGTGTGGCGCTGCCCGCTGTATGTGCCAAAACAGCCGAGCACCCTGAAACGCCTGTTGCATCTGGGCAGTTTTGCCGTCAGCAGTTTCTTTCCGCTGATGGCGCAACGTCGCTGGAAGCCGGATCGCATTATTGGCGTGGTGCCAACGCTGTTTTGCGCGCCGGGAATGCGCCTGCTGGCGAAACTCTCTGGTGCGCGTACCGTGCTGCATATTCAGGATTACGAAGTGGACGCCATGCTGGGGCTGGGCCTTGCCGGAAAAGGCAAAGGCGGCAAAGTTGCACAGCTGGCAACGGCGTTCGAACGTAGCGGACTGCATAACGTCGATAACGTCTCCACGATTTCGCGCTCGATGATGAATAAAGCCATCGAAAAAGGCGTGGCGGCGGAAAACGTCATCTTCTTCCCCAACTGGTCGGAAATTGCCCGTTTTCAGCATATTGCAGATGCCGATGTTGATGCCCTTCGTAACCAGCTTGGCCTGCCGGATAACAAAAAAATCATTCTTTACTCCGGCAATATTGGTGAAAAGCAGGGGCTGGAAAACGTTATTGAAGCTGCCGATCTCCTGCGCGATGAACCGCTGATTTTTGCCATTGTCGGGCAGGGCGGCGGCAAAGCGCGGCTGGAAAAAATGGCGCAACAGCGTGGTCTGCGCAACATGCAATTTTTTCCGCTGCAATCGTATGACGCTTTACCCGCACTGCTGAAGATGGGCGATTGCCATCTGGTGGTGCAAAAACGCGGCGCGGCAGATGCCGTATTGCCGTCGAAACTGACCAATATTCTGGCGGTAGGCGGTAACGCGGTGATTACTGCAGAAGCCCACACAGAACTGGGACAGCTTTGCGAAACCTTTCCGGGCATTGCGGTTTGCGTTGAACCGGAATCGGTCGAGGCGCTGGTGGCGGGGATTCGTCAGGCGCTCCTGCTGCCCAAACACAACACGGTGGCACGTGAATATGCCGAACGCACGCTCGATAAAGAGAACGTGTTACGTCAATTTATAAATGATATTCGGGGATAATTATGGCGCAGTCGAAACTCTATCCAGTTGTGATGGCAGGTGGCTCCGGTAGCCGCTTATGGCCGCTTTCCCGCGTACTTTACCCCAAGCAGTTTTTATGCCTGAAAGGCGATCTCACCATGCTGCAAACCACCATCTGCCGCCTGAAAGGCGTAGAGTGCGAAAGCCCGGTGGTGATTTGCAATGAGCAGCACCGCTTTATTGTCGCGGAACAGCTGCGCCAACTGAACAAACTCACCGAGAACATTATTCTCGAACCGGCAGGGCGTAACACTGCACCAGCCATTGCGCTGGCGGCGCTGGCGGCAACACGTCATAGTCCGGAGAGCGACCCGTTAATGCTGGTGCTGGCGGCGGATCATGTGATTGCCGATGAAGACGCGTTCCGTGCCGCCGTGCGTAATGCCATGCCGTATGCCGAAGCGGGCAAGCTGGTGACCTTTGGCATTGTGCCGGATCTACCAGAAACCGGTTATGGCTATATTCGTCGCGGTGAAGTATCTGCGGGCGAGCAGGATACGGTGGCCTTTGAAGTGGCGCAGTTTGTCGAAAAACCGAATCTGGAAACCGCCCAGGCCTATGTGGCAAGCGGCGAATATTACTGGAACAGCGGCATGTTCCTGTTCCGTGCCGGACGCTATCTCGAAGAACTGAAAAAATATCGTCCGGATATTCTCGATGCCTGCGAAAAAGCGATGAGCGCCGTCGATCCGGATCTCGATTTTATTCGCGTGGATGAAGAAGCGTTTCTCGCCTGCCCGGAAGAGTCGGTGGATTACGCGGTCATGGAACGTACGGCAGATGCCGTTGTGGTGCCGATGGATGCGGGCTGGAGCGATGTCGGTTCCTGGTCCTCTTTATGGGAGATCAGCGCCCACACCGCGGAAGGCAACGTTTGCCACGGCGATGTGATTAATCACAAAACTGAAAACAGCTATGTGTACGCCGAATCTGGCCTGGTCACCACCGTCGGGGTGAAAGATCTGGTGGTGGTGCAGACCAAAGATGCGGTGCTGATTGCCGACCGTAACGCGGTGCAGGATGTGAAAAAAGTGGTCGAGCAGATCAAAGCCGATGGTCGCCATGAGCATCGGGTGCATCGCGAAGTCTATCGCCCGTGGGGCAAATATGACTCTATCGACGCGGGCGACCGCTACCAGGTGAAACGCATCACCGTGAAACCGGGCGAAGGCTTGTCGGTACAGATGCACCATCACCGCGCGGAACACTGGGTGGTGGTCGCGGGAACGGCAAAAGTCACTATCGACGGTGATATCAAACTGCTTGGTGAAAACGAGTCCATTTATATTCCGCTGGGGGCGACGCATTGCCTGGAAAACCCGGGGAAAATTCCGCTCGATTTAATTGAAGTGCGCTCCGGCTCTTATCTCGAAGAGGATGATGTGGTGCGCTTCGCGGATCGCTACGGACGGGTGTAAACGTCGCATCAGGCGCTGTTTGTCGGATGCGGCGTGAACGCCTTATCCAACCTACGGTTCGGATTTGTAGGCCTGATAAGACGCGGCAGCGTCGCATCAGGCAATGAATGCGAAACCGAGATGTAAATAACGACAAAAACAAAATTGGCCGTTTCGGTCAGGGCCAACTATTGCCTGAAAAAGGGTAACGACATGAAAAAATTAACCTGCTTTAAAGCCTATGATATTCGTGGAAAATTAGGCGAAGAACTGAATGAAGATATTGCCTGGCGCATTGGTCGCGCTTATGGCGAATTTCTCAAACCGAAAACCATTGTGTTAGGCGGTGATGTCCGCCTCACCAGCGAAACCTTAAAACTGGCGCTGGCAAAAGGTTTACAGGATGCGGGCGTCGATGTGCTGGATATCGGTATGTCCGGCACCGAAGAGATCTATTTCGCCACGTTCCATCTCGGCGTGGATGGCGGCATTGAAGTTACCGCCAGCCATAATCCGATGGATTATAACGGCATGAAACTGGTGCGCGAAGGGGCTCGCCCAATCAGCGGTGATACCGGACTGCGCGACGTCCAGCGTCTGGCAGAAGCCAACGACTTTCCTCCCGTCGATGAAACCAAACGCGGTCGCTATCAGCAAATCAACCTGCGTGACGCTTACGTTGATCACCTGTTCGGTTATATCAATGTCAAAAACCTCACGCCGCTCAAGCTGGTGATTAACTCCGGGAATGGCGCAGCGGGTCCGGTGGTGGACGCCATTGAAGCCCGCTTTAAAACCCTCGGCGCGCCCGTGGAATTGATCAAAGTGCACAACACGCCCGACGGCAATTTCCCCAACGGTATTCCTAACCCGCTGCTGCCTGAATGCCGCGACGACACCCGCAATGCGGTCATCAAACACGGCGCGGATATGGGCATTGCCTTTGATGGCGATTTTGACCGCTGTTTTCTGTTTGACGAAAAAGGGCAGTTTATCGAGGGCTACTACATTGTCGGCCTGCTGGCAGAAGCGTTCCTCGAAAAAAATCCCGGCGCGAAGATCATCCACGATCCGCGTCTCTCCTGGAATACCGTTGATGTGGTGACTGCCGCAGGCGGCACCCCGGTAATGTCGAAAACCGGACACGCCTTTATTAAAGAACGTATGCGCAAGGAAGACGCCATCTACGGTGGCGAAATGAGCGCCCACCATTACTTCCGTGATTTCGCTTACTGCGACAGCGGCATGATCCCGTGGCTGCTGGTCGCCGAACTGGTGTGCCTGAAAGGAAAAACGCTGGGCGAACTGGTGCGCGACCGGATGGCTGCGTTTCCGGCAAGCGGTGAGATCAACAGCAAACTGGCGCAACCCGTTGAGGCGATTAACCGCGTCGAACAGCATTTTAGCCGCGAGGCGCTGGCGGTGGATCGCACTGATGGCATCAGCATGACCTTTGCCGACTGGCGCTTTAACCTGCGCACCTCCAATACCGAACCGGTGGTGCGCCTGAATGTGGAATCGCGCGGTGATGTGCCGCTGATGGAAGCGCGAACGCGAACTCTGCTGACGTTGCTGAACGAGTAATGTCGGATCTTCCCTTACCCCACTGCGGGTAAGGGGCTAATAACAGGAACAACGATGACAAATCTAAAAAAGCGCGAGCGAGCGAAAACCAATGCATCGTTAATCTCTATGGTGCAACGCTTTTCAGATATCACCATCATGTTTGCCGGACTATGGCTGGTTTGCGAAGTCAGCGGACTGTCATTCCTCTACATGCACCTGTTGGTGGCGCTGATTACGCTGGTAGTGTTCCAGATGCTGGGCGGCATCACCGATTTTTATCGCTCATGGCGCGGTGTTCGGGCAGCGACAGAATTTGCCCTGTTGCTACAAAACTGGACCTTAAGCGTGATTTTCAGCGCCGGACTGGTGGCGTTCAATAATGATTTCGACACGCAACTGAAAATCTGGCTGGCGTGGTATGGGCTGACCAGTATCGGACTGGTGGTTTGCCGTTCATGTATTCGCATTGGGGCGGGCTGGCTGCGTAATCATGGCTATAACAAGCGTATGGTCGCCGTAGCGGGGGATTTAGCCGCCGGACAAATGTTGATGGAGAGCTTCCGTAATCAGCCGTGGTTAGGGTTTGAAGTGGTGGGCGTATACCACGACCCAAAACCGGGCGGCGTTTCTAACGACTGGGCGGGCAATCTGCAACAGCTGGTCGAGGACGCGAAAGCGGGCAAGATTCATAACGTCTATATCGCGATGCAGATGTGCGATGGCGCGCGAGTGAAAAAACTAGTCCATCAACTGGCGGACACCACCTGTTCGGTGCTGCTGATCCCCGATGTCTTTACCTTCAACATTCTCCATTCACGTCTCGAAGAGATGAACGGCGTTCCGGTGGTGCCGCTTTACGACACGCCGCTTTCCGGGGTTAACCGCCTGCTAAAACGTGCGGAAGACATTGTGCTGGCGACGCTTATTCTGCTGCTGATCTCCCCGGTGCTGTGCTGTATTGCGCTGGCGGTGAAACTCAGTTCACCAGGGCCAGTTATTTTCCGCCAGACTCGCTATGGCATGGATGGCAAACCGATCAAAGTGTGGAAGTTTCGTTCCATGAAAGTGATGGAGAACGACAAAGTGGTGACCCAGGCGACGCAGAACGATCCGCGCGTCACCAAAGTGGGGAACTTTCTGCGCCGCACCTCGCTGGATGAACTGCCGCAGTTTATCAATGTGCTGACCGGGGGGATGTCGATTGTCGGTCCACGTCCGCACGCAGTAGCGCATAACGAACAGTATCGCCAGCTCATTGAAGGCTACATGCTGCGCCATAAGGTGAAACCGGGCATTACCGGCTGGGCGCAGATTAATGGCTGGCGCGGCGAAACCGACACGCTGGAGAAAATGGAAAAACGCGTCGAGTTCGACCTTGAGTACATCCGCGAATGGAGCGTCTGGTTCGATATCAAAATCGTTTTCCTGACGGTATTCAAAGGCTTCGTTAACAAAGCGGCATATTGATATGAGCTTACGTGAAAAAACCATCAGCGGCGCGAAGTGGTCGGCGATTGCCACGGTGATCATCATCGGCCTCGGGCTGGTGCAGATGACCGTGCTGGCGCGGATTATCGACAACCACCAGTTCGGTTTGCTTACCGTGTCGCTGGTGATCATCGCGCTGGCAGATACGCTTTCTGACTTCGGTATTGCTAACTCGATTATTCAGCGAAAAGAAATCAGCCACCTTGAACTCACCACGCTGTACTGGCTGAACGTTGGGCTGGGGCTTGTGGTGTGTGTGGTGGTGTTTTTGTTGAGTGATCTCATCGGCGACGTGCTGAATAACCCGGACCTGGCACCGTTGATTAAAACATTGTCGCTGGCGTTTGTGGTGCTCCCCCACGGGCAACAGTTCCGCGCGTTGATGCAAAAAGAGCTGGAGTTCAACAAAATCGGCATGATCGAAACCAGCGCGGTGCTGGCGGGCTTCACTTTTACAGTGGTTAGCGCCCATTTCTGGCCGCTGGCGATGACCGCGATCCTCGGTTATCTGGTCAATAGTGCGGTGAGAACGCTGCTATTTGGCTACTTTGGCCGGAAAATTTATCGCCCCGGTCTGCATTTCTCGCTGGCGTCTGTTGCGCCGAACTTACGCTTTGGTGCCTGGCTGACGGCGGACAGCATCATCAACTATCTCAACACCAACCTTTCAACGCTGGTGCTGGCGCGTATTCTCGGCGCGGGCGTGGCAGGGGGATACAACCTGGCGTACAACGTGGCCGTTGTGCCGCCGATGAAGCTGAACCCGATCATCACCCGCGTGTTGTTTCCGGCATTCGCCAAAATTCAGGACGATACCGAAAAGCTGCGCGTTAACTTCTACAAGCTGTTGTCGGTAGTGGGGATTATCAACTTTCCGGCGCTACTGGGGCTGATGGTGGTGTCGAATAACTTTGTACCGCTGGTCTTTGGTGAGAAGTGGAACAGCATTATTCCGGTGCTGCAATTGCTGTGTGTGGTGGGGCTACTGCGCTCCGTGGGTAACCCGATTGGTTCGCTGCTGATGGCGAAAGCACGGGTGGACATCAGCTTTAAATTCAACGTATTCAAAACATTTCTGTTTATTCCGGCGATTGTTATTGGTGGGCAGATGGCGGGCGCAATCGGCGTCACGCTTGGCTTCCTGCTGGTGCAGATTATCAACACCATTCTGAGCTATTTCGTGATGATTAAACCGGTGCTCGGTTCCAGTTATCGCCAGTACATCCTGAGTTTGTGGCTGCCGTTTTATCTCTCGCTGCCGACGCTGGTGGTCAGTTATGTGCTGGGCATTGTGCTGAAAGGGCAACTGGCGCTGGGGATGCTGCTGGCGGTGCAAATAGCCGCGGGCGTGCTGGCGTTTGTGGTGATGATTGTGCTGTCGCGCCATCCGCTGGTGGTGGAAGTGAAGCGTCAGTTTTGTCGCAGCGAAAAAATGAAAATGCTTTTACGGGCGGGGTGAGTTGTTGTTTTCGGTTCCGACAACGGTTGCCGGGTGCAGCGTAAAACGCCTTATCCATCCTACGGTTCTGTGCTCGGGACCTGTAGGCCTGATAAGACGCGTCAGCGTCGCATCAGGCACTGAATGCCGGATGCGGCGTGAACGCCTTATCCGGCCTACGGTTCAGGGCTTGGATCTTGTAGGCCCGATAAGACGCGCCAGCGTCGCATCAGGCACTGAATGCCGGATGCGGCGTAAAACGCCTTATCCGGCCTACGGTTCTGTGCTCGGGTCTTGTAGGCCTGATAAGACGCGCCAGCGTCGCATCAGGCACTGAATGCCGGATGCGGCGTGAACGCCTTATCCATCCTACGGTTCTGTGCTCGGGACTTGTAGGCCTGATAAGACGCGCCAGCGTCGCATCAGGCACTGAATGCCGGATGCGGCGTGAACGCCTTATCCGTCCTACGGTTCTGTGCTCGGGTCTTGTAGGCCTGATAAGACGCGCCAGCGTCGCATCAGGCAAAAAACGGCAACGAACACAACAAACACAGCCTCACCTGGCATCAAATTTATGAGGAAAAAATGAAATTACTTATTCTGGGCAACCACACTTGCGGCAATCGTGGCGACAGCGCCATCTTGCGCGGCTTACTTGATGCCATCAACATCCTCAATCCACAAGCCGAAGTGGACGTGATGAGCCGCTATCCGGTCAGTTCTTCCTGGCTGCTCAACCGCCCGGTAATGGGCGATCCGCTGTTCCTGCAAATGAAACAACACAACAGCGCGGCGGGCGTTGTCGGGCGCGTTAAAAAAGTCCTCCGTCGCCGCTATCAACACCAGGTATTGCTCTCACGCGTCACTGACACTGGCAAGCTGCGTAATATCGCCATCGCCCAGGGATTCACCGACTTCGTGCGCCTGCTGTCAGGTTACGACGCCATTATTCAGGTCGGCGGATCGTTTTTTGTCGATCTCTACGGCGTGCCGCAGTTTGAACATGCGCTTTGCACATTTATGGCGAAAAAGCCGTTGTTTATGATTGGTCACAGCGTCGGTCCCTTCCAGGATGAGCAATTTAACCAACTGGCGAACTATGTCTTTGGTCACTGTGACGCGCTGATCCTGCGCGAATCGGTCAGCCTTGATCTGATGAAACGCAGCAATATCACCACCGCAAAAGTGGAACATGGCGTCGATACCGCGTGGCTGGTCGATCACCACACAGAAGACTTCACCGCCAGCTATGCCGTTCAACACTGGCTGGACGTTGCCGCACAACAGAAAATGGTGGCCATTACCCTGCGCGAACTGGCACCGTTCGACAAACGTCTCGGCACCACTCAACAAGCGTATGAAAAAGCCTTTGCCGGGGTGGTCAATCGCATTCTCGACGAAGGGTATCAGGTGATTGCGCTCTCCACCTGTACGGGCATCGACAGCTATAACAAAGACGACCGCATGGTGGCGCTCAACCTGCGCCAGCACATCAGCGATCCTGCCCGTTATCACGTAGTGATGGATGAACTCAACGATCTGGAAATGGGCAAAATTCTCGGTGCCTGTGAACTCACCGTCGGTACGCGCCTGCACTCCGCCATTATCTCGATGAACTTTGCCACTCCGGCGATTGCCATCAACTATGAACATAAATCCGCCGGGATTATGCAGCAGCTGGGACTACCGGAGATGGCAATTGATATCCGTCATTTATTAGACGGCAGCCTGCAAGCGATGGTTGCGGATACCTTAGGCCAGCTTCCGGCGCTGAACGCACGACTTAGCGAAGCCGTCAGTCGTGAGCGTCAGACGGGAATGCAGATGGTGCAATCTGTGCTTGAGCGCATCGGGGAGGTGAAATGAAGGTCGGCTTCTTCTTATTGAAATTTCCGCTGTCGTCGGAAACCTTCGTCCTCAATCAAATTACCGCGTTTATTGATATGGGATTTGAGGTGGAGATTGTCGCGCTGCAAAAAGGCGACACACAAAACACCCACGCGGCATGGACGAAATACAACCTTGCCGCCAGAACCCGCTGGTTACAGGACGAACCTACGGGAAAAGTGGCGAAACTGCGCCACCGAGCCAGTCAGACCTTGCGCGGCATTCATCGTAAAAATACCTGGCAGGCGCTCAACCTCAAACGCTATGGTGCCGAGTCGCGGAACCTGATTTTGTCTGCCATTTGCGGCCAGGTCGCAACACCATTTTATGCCGATGTCTTTATCGCTCATTTTGGCCCTGCGGGGGTAACCGCAGCAAAACTACGCGAACTGGGTGTCATTCGCGGCAAAATTGCCACCATCTTCCACGGCATTGATATCTCCAGTCGGGAGGTGCTCAACCACTACACCCCCGAATATCAGCAACTGTTCCGCCGCGGCGACCTGATGCTACCGATAAGCGATCTGTGGGCCGGAAGGCTGCAAAAAATGGGCTGCCCCAGAGAAAAAATCGCCGTATCGCGCATGGGCGTGGACATGACGCGCTTTAGCCCGCGTCCGGTGAAAGCGCCCGCAACGCCGCTGGAAATCATTTCCGTCGCACGCTTAACCGAGAAAAAAGGTCTGCATGTGGCGATTGAAGCCTGCCGTCAGTTGAAAGAGCAGGGCGTGGCATTTCGCTATCGCATCCTCGGCATTGGCCCGTGGGAACGACGCCTGCGCACGCTCATCGAACAATATCAACTGGAAGATGTGGTAGAGATGCCGGGCTTTAAACCGAGCCACGAAGTGAAAGCGATGCTCGACGACGCGGATGTCTTCCTGTTGCCATCGGTAACGGGCGCGGATGGTGATATGGAAGGCATTCCGGTGGCGCTAATGGAAGCGATGGCGGTCGGCATTCCGGTGGTTTCTACTCTGCATAGCGGAATACCGGAACTGGTTGAGGCCGATAAATCCGGCTGGCTGGTGCCTGAGAACGATGCTCGCGCACTGGCGCAACGACTGGCGGCGTTTAGCCAACTGGACACCGACGAACTGGCTCCGGTCGTCAAACGTGCGCGCGAAAAAGTCGAACACGATTTTAACCAGCAGGTGATTAACCGAGAACTCGCCAGCTTGTTGCAGGCTTTATAGAGGAGAACGTATGCCATTTAAAAAACTCTCCCGACGCACCTTCCTGACGGCAAGCTCCGCGCTTGCCTTCCTCCATACCCCTTTCGCTCGCGCACTTCCCGACCAACAGAGCGTTAACATTAACGACTACAACCCTCACGACTGGATCGCCTCATTTAAACAAGCCTTCAGCGAAGGGCAAACAGTCGTCGTGCCTGCCGGATTGGTTTGCGACAATATCAACACCGACATCTTCATTCCTGCAGGTAAAACGTTACACATCCTTGGAAGCCTGCGCGGCAACGGCAGAGGGCGATTTGTCTTACAGGACGGCAGCCAGGTGACAGGGGAGGAGGGCGGCAGTATGCATAACATCACCCTGGATGTGCGTGGTTCTGACTGCACCATCAAAGGGCTGGCGATGAGCGGCTTTGGTCCGGTAACGCAGATTTATATCGGCGGCAAAAACAAACGGGTCATGCGCAACCTGACCATCGATAACCTGACCGTTAGCCACGCTAATTACGCCATTTTACGCCAGGGATTTCATAACCAGATTATCGGTGCCAACATCACCAACTGTAAGTTCAGCGACTTACAAGGCGACGCCATTGAATGGAACGTGGCAATTAACGACAGTGATATTTTGATCTCCGACCACATCATCGAGCGCATCAACTGTACTAACGGAAAAATCAACTGGGGCATTGGCATAGGCCTTGCGGGAAGTACCTACAATAACAATTACCCGGAAGACCAGACAGTGAAAAATTTTGTTGTGGCGAATATCACGGGATCGGATTGTCGGCAGTTGATACATGTTGAAAATGGTAAACATTTTGTTATTCGTAATATCAAAGCCTGCAATATCACACCGGATTTCAGTAAGAAAGCAGGTATTGATAACGCCACAGTTGCTATTTATGGTTGTGACAACTTTGTGATTGATAATATTGAAATGATTAATAGTGCCGGGATGTTAATCGGCTATGGGGTAATTAAAGGCAAATATCTCTCGATACCGCAGAATTTCCGGGTGAATAATATTCAACTGGATAATACTCATCTTGCTTATAAATTGCGCGGCATTCAAATCTCCGCCGGGAATGCTGTCTCCTTTGTGGCGCTGACTAACATTGAGATGAAGCGTGCGTCGCTGGAGTTACACAACAAACCGCAACATCTTTTTATGCGTAATATCAATGTGATGCAGGAATCCTCAGTTGGACCCGCATTGAGCATGAACTTCGACATGCGCAAAGACGTTCGCGGCGTGTTTATGGCGAAAAAAGAAACACTGCTATCTCTTGCAAATGTTCATGCGGTGAATGAAAAAGGACAAAGCTCGGTCGATATCGACAGGATTAATCACCATATTGTTAATGTGGAAAAGATTAACTTTAGATTGCCGGAACGGAGAGAGTAGATTTGCGACCATTCCTGGAAAAATGGAGCCATACTTAGGAACAATGCTACTGCAATCCACAACGAAGCGGCGTAACATTACAAGTAATTCAGTAATCAATTCAGGGTAATTGATGCTGGCGAAAAAAATCGAACAAGCTATAATTCAGCAACCATTTTACAGGTGGATGAAATAATGACGAATTTAAAAGCAGTTATTCCTGTAGCGGGTCTTGGGATGCATATGTTGCCTGCCACTAAGGCGATTCCCAAAGAGATGCTACCCATCGTCGACAAGCCAATGATTCAGTACATTGTTGACGAGATTGTGGCTGCAGGGATCAAAGAAATCCTCCTGGTAACTCACGCGTCCAAGAACGCGGTCGAAAACCACTTCGACACCTCTTATGAATTAGAATCTCTCCTTGAGCAGCGCGTGAAGCGTCAACTGCTTGCGGAAGTGCAGTCCATCTGTCCTCCGGGCGTGACCATTATGAACGTGCGTCAGGGCGAACCTTTAGGTTTAGGCCACTCCATTTTATGTGCACGACCTGCTATTGGTGACAACCCATTTGTCGTGGTGCTGCCAGACGTTGTGATCGACGACGCGAGTGCCGACCCGCTGCGTTACAACCTTGCTGCCATGATTGCGCGCTTCAACGAAACGGGCCGCAGCCAGGTGCTGGCAAAACGTATGCCGGGTGACCTCTCTGAATACTCTGTCATCCAGACCAAAGAGCCGCTGGACCGTGAAGGTAAGGTCAGCCGCATTGTTGAATTTATCGAAAAACCAGATCAGCCGCAGACGCTGGACTCAGACATCATGGCCGTTGGCCGCTATGTGCTTTCTGCCGATATTTGGCCGGAGCTAGAACGCACTCAGCCTGGTGCATGGGGACGTATCCAACTGACAGATGCTATTGCCGAACTGGCGAAAAAACAGTCCGTTGAAGCCATGCTGATGACCGGCGACAGTTACGACTGCGGTAAAAAAATGGGTTATATGCAAGCGTTCGTGAAGTATGGACTACGCAACCTGAAAGAAGGGGCGAAGTTCCGTAAAGGGATTGAGAAGCTGTTAAGCGAATAATGAAAATCTAACCGAATGTAACGGTTGATAAGAAAATTGTAACGGCAGTGAGGATTCGTGGCGAAAGTAATTGTTGCGAATATTCCTGCCGTTGTTTTATATAAACAATCAGAATAACAACGAGTTAGCAATAGGATTTTAGTCAAAGTTTTCCAGGATTTTCCTTGTTTCCAGAGCGGATTGGTAAGACAATTAGCGTTTGAATTTTTCGGGTTTAGCGCGAGTGGGTAACGCTCGTCACATCGTAGACATGCATGCAGTACTCTGGTAGCTGTAAAGCCAGGGGCGGTAGCGTGTCTAGTTCAATCCGAGTAAATTAAAAATAATAGTTTTGGAAAAATTGTCTTTATAATGTTAACAAAGCAAGAGTAGGTAATACATATCGTTTTGACATGTATTGCACTTAAAGAAAACATATCAATTAAATTATCATACTATGCTTATTTACAATACAATATTTGTCTTTTTATCATTTCTTGCACTTTTAGATTTAAGTCATAAAAAAAATTTGTTATTTTTTTTATTTCCTTGTTTTATATTACTACTGTTAACTGCTATTCGTGGTAATGGAGGAGATGATTTTTATGTGTATGAAAAATATTTTAACGCTCTTCCTAATGAAATTTTTAACTATGGATATGGTTATTATAGTTTAAATATGTTTGTTAAAAATTTTGGAGAGTATCCTTTTTTTATTATCATTTCATCAATAATATGCATAACTCTTCAGGCGATTTTTATTTATCGTGAGACTGAAAAACCAACTCTGGTTTTGTTTTTATTTTATTCAACTAGCTTTTTATGGTTGGATTTTATTTTAATTAGGCAGTCAATTTCCGTTGGTTTTTTTATTTTGGCAATATCATTTTTCAAAAATAATAAAAAAATTTTTGCCTGTCTGTTTTTGATTCTATCTTCATTATTTCATGAGACCGCTATTTTTGCTGGAGTAGTTTTTTATATTTTATACAGAGCCGAGAAGGCAGGTTTTCTTTTTACAATTGGCTCGGTATTAATTATTGCACCATTTTTATCTGATATAATCACTATCATAAATGATATGACGATAAAAAATAATAATATAACTCTCTATCTGGAGCAGCGTACCTTACCAAGCATTGCAAATGTAGTTGAGTTAACAATAGCATTTGTTGCATTTTATATAATTAATAAAAATTCCGTGTTTAGAGAGAGTAATGAGTATAAAATATATAAAAGTATACTATATTCTTCACTATGCATACTATTATTGTCTTATACAATCCCATCATTGGCTAGATTCCTAGAATTTTTTCGTTTTTTTTACTTCATTTTAGTAGTTAGAATGCTAATGCAATTTAATGTGAGAAGTAGATATCTTTTTTTTGTAATTATACTAGCGTACTGTTTTATGAGACTTAATAGCTTCATAAATCAATTTGATTCTGGTTTTGATTATATTTATAATGGAAAAATACTGTGACTATATTATTTTCTGTTATTACTCCTACCTATAATAGGGCAGATGAGTTAAGCTCATTGTTCAAAAGTCTTAATAATCAAGAGGGTATCGAATTCGAATGGGTGATAATTGATGATGGTTCTGAAGATCATACACAACAACAAGTTAATGACTTCAAAAAACATAATAAAAACATCACAGATATAAAATATTTTTATCAAGAGAATAAAGGTAAAAATTCTGCTGTAATTAGAGGGATTCAGAATGCTTCCGGCGATTATATTGTGGTGATTGATAGCGATGATTATTTATTGGATGATGCTTTAATAAGAGTAAAAAATATATTAGATGAAGAGAGTGTTAATGGCGATGATAAAATAATTGGCATTTCAGGTGTTAAAGTTAAAAGTGATTTCACACCTGTAAGTTATATTAGCAACTCTTCGGCATTGCGAATGAGTCATTATGAGTGGTTTTATAAGTTTCAGCGGTTAGGTGATCGGATTGACTTTTATAAAGCCCGAGTGCTTAAAGAGAAAATATTTAATGCATTTCCAAAGGAAAAGTTTATTACAGAAGACGCATATTGGTTGGACCTCGTTGGGGAAAAAATTTTCATAAATGAACCGTTATTAGTAATAAAATATTTAGAGGGAGGGCTTAGTTCAAGTTACTCATTACTCCTGCGAAACAGTCCTTTTGGAACATCATATTATTATTATATTCTATTAATTAATGCTGATAATTTTAAAACAAAACTTAAAGCATCATTATTGATGATGTACTATATATTTGTTACCATATTAAAAAATAGTAATATAGTAATTGGGTTATTGTCACTCATGTTATTTCCAATCTTATGTATAATAAAATTCTTTCGAAGCTAAGAAACACTATTCTTCCTTGTTTCACTCTAGGAACGTCGACGATTTTTTTCTTTGCGATAGGTTTCTTCTTTGGTATAAATGAAAAATCTGATTTTATATTATTTACGATTACTTTACTTTCAACCATTGGAACTATTCTTCAAATTTCTTGGTATGGATTGTTACCTCGTTTGAGTTCGAGTTCAAGCTTAAAATTTTTAGGTTATATTATTTCTAATGGTTTTATCTACTGTTTGATCATAAATACCCTACCATTTGTGATTTTAACTCTGAACTTTACAAACTTTTTTTTTGCAGGGTGTCTCTACTCTTTATTTTTCCAACTGCATCAGTATCTTAAGAATGTTTTTGTTTATCTTGGGCGGCTTAAAGCATTTTATATTTTTGATGCCATCGGCTATGCCATATGTGTTATAAGTATTACTGTGTTCCAAAAATATCTATTACATTCAAACCCTCAGGATTTATTTGTTCTGCTTTCGTTATGTTGGCTTTTAATAGTAATTGGTGAGGTCGTACATCTTAAACTATATATTAATTATGACATATCTGTAAAGCCTGTTTATGTATGTATTATTCCAACATGGAAAACAAGGATTGCAAACAGTGGTTTTATTGTGAAAGATCTTTTAACTGCGTATGCGCTTAATATACTTGCGCCGGTAGGCGGTTTAACTATATATTCATACGCAAGTAAGATTTCAACAGCTGTTTTTCAATTATTCTCTCAATATAAAGTAAATGCTTGGGTGGGCAGCATAAGAAAAAAAAGGTTAAGTGAAGTAGAATACGGTGATATAAAAAAAGTGTCATTATCTTCTTCAATTGATTTTTGTATTTTTCAGATCGTTGCATGGCTTTGTATCTTACCTATTATATTATATAATGGCACAAATATAAATATTGAATGGTATGTATTAAGTATTATTACTGGTGGATTACTATACTTGATACAATCAATGGAACAGCCTTATGCTAGATTTATTTATATGTCACGACATTTTACCGATATTGCCATCGCAGATGGAATAAATTTTATTATTTATATGGTTTTCTTTTCATATGGATTGTTAATGTTAAATGTATATTATCTATTTTTAGGTATTATATTAGCTCAATTATGTTCACTAGTTACTTATTCTTTATTTTGCAAGAGGTTGTTTAGGAATGATACCTAAAATAATACATTACTGTTGGTTCGGGGGCGGGGATAAACCTGCTTTAGTTAAAAAATGTATGGGGACATGGGAAAAAGTCTTGCCTGGTTGGGATATTATTGAATGGAACGAAGATAATTCGCCAGTATCAGTTCCTTATGTAAAAAATGCGTTAGAAGATAAACGATATGCATTTGCTGCTGATTATGTAAGATTCTATGCGCTAAAAACCATGGGAGGAGTTTATCTTGATACTGATATGGAATTGATCAAAGATATTTCTCCGCTTTTGAATAATAAATTCTTTACAGCGAAAGAATCAGAGGAGCTTATTAATGCAGCAATAATGGGGAGTGAAAAAGATGGGAGATTTGTCAATTTAGTAATCCAAGAATTACAATTGCGCACAGGACATACTTACGAATCTATACCAAAAATACTTACTGATATATTTAATACAGGAAATGGATTTAAAGATGAAACAACCATTTATGATAAGGAATATTTTTATCCTTATAATCCCTTTGATAATAAACGAAATGAAGTTAAACAACTTTTCTATTGTGATATAACTCCTCATACTTATGCCATTCATCACTGGCAACAAAGTTGGCACTATACATTTCTTGAACGGGTTATTAACAGAATAAGGATGCTTATAAAGTGAGTGGAAATAAATTAATAAGCATAATTATGGCATCAAATAAAATAGATGAGTTTCTACCTCTGGCAATAAACTCAATTCTTGAACAAACATATCAAAATATCGAAGTGATTTTTGTTGCTAATGGTGATAAAGCTCACTGTATTAGTTTGTATATAAAAAATTTTTTTAAAGATGAGCGAATCAAAATTTATGAAACACCAATAGGCCAACTATCACATGCGCTTAACCTCGCTATTTCTAACGCATCGGGTGATTATATTGCCCGCATGGATGCTGATGACATTAGTTTACCTGAGCGATTAACTAAACAGTTGGAATATTTAAGGTCACATAATTTAGATATGGTAGGTTCGGATATAATTCACATAGATACAAATGGAGAAGTTATTGGGATTAAACATTATCCCAAAGGGTTAAATAAAATTAACAAACAATTGTATTTTAGGAATACTTTTTCGCATAGCACTATACTAATCAAAAAAAAAATACTCATTTCAGCGAGAGGCTACAATGCTGGATTTAATTCAGAGGACTATGATCTCTGGTTAAGATTAAGACGGAAGAATATCAAATGGGATAATATGGAGGAATGCCTCTTAAAATATCGTATACATAGTGCATCTACACAAAGGAAGAGATTGGGTTACGCCGAAGTCGCGGGTTATTCTCTACGTGAATTTTTATTACGTTTCTCATTTATTGGTATTTTTTCTGTTTTAATTCATATTGTTAAAGTTTATATTAAATCATCTTCTCATGAAGAATGATTTATATTTTAGGATAATTAACTATTTAAATTAGAATCATTTGAGCAAACTTAGGTAACTCTATATAATACACAGCATTGCAAATGAGTAACATATTGGAATAGCCATTCAATGGTAATATTACAAATTGCTTTAATAATAATGGATCATTTAGCTATGGTGCAATATTTTCTTCTTGCGGAATTTTACCCATGAAAATACTTCTAATAGGAAACCTCTCTGATACTATTGTATTATTCAGAGAGAAGTTAATAAGAGAGTTGATTAAAAAAAATATCACGGTTTATACATTAACGATGGATTCTAATCAAGAAAACTTCAACATCATTGCCAGCTACGGAGCCAAACCTGATTCATACTCTTTTTCTCGTTCAGGTACAAATCCTTTTTCTGATATTTGGGATACATACAAATTAAATAAAAAAATAAAAAAAATAAAACCTGACGTTGTTCTTTCTTTTTTTCCAAAACCTGTTATTTATGGTTCTTTAGCTGCTAAAATAGCAGGGGTGAAAAAAATATTTAGTCTCTTGGAAGGACTTGGTTTTTGCTATACGAATAATTCTAGTCCAATTAGTCTCAAAAGGAAGATATTAAAATGTATACAAACAATGCTATACAGAATTAGCTTGCCATTATGTAATAAAGTTTTTTTCTTAAACAAGGATGATTTTAATGATCTCATTATTGATAATAAAATAACCATAAAGAATTATGAAATAATTGGTGGAATTGGTGTTAATTTAGAAGAGTACAGTTATAAGCAACCAAAGATTGATAAAATACATTTTGGGATGGTTTCGCGATTACTAGTCGAGAAAGGTATTCGCGAATTTGTTTTGGCCGCGAGCCAGGTGAAAAAAAAATTTCCTGAGGTCGAATTTAGTATTGCTGGCGCAATTGATGATAATCCTGGTGGTATAACCGAAGATGAGATAAAAAAATGGGAATCAGAGGGGGTTGTCAAATTTTTAGGTCAAGTTTCTAATGTTAAAAGTTATTTATCTAATATCTCTGTTTTCGTTTTGCCATCTTACCGAGAAGGCGTACCAAGAAGTACTCAAGAAGCGATGGCTATTGGGCTTCCAATAATTACAACTAATGTTCCTGGTTGTCGTGATACAATTATCAATATGGTAAATGGAATCATGATCCCACCATTTGATATTCAGTCTCTAGCGGACGCAATGGTATTTTTTATACAAAACCCTCAGAGTATAACAATAATGGGTAGAGAAAGTAGAATAATTGCAGAGAAAAAGTTTAATGAAATAGAAGCCGCGAATAAATTACTTAAATTAATAATCTAATATATAGATTAACATCTACCGGAGTGTTTTATGGCTATTCTTGTTACTGGCGGAGTTGGTTATATCGCTTCGCACACTATTATAACTTTACTAGAAAAAGGTGAAGAAGTTATAATACTTGATAATTTATCAAATTCATTCTACGAATCTTTGCATAAAGTTAAAAAAATTACCGGGTATGATAGTCGATTTTATAGAGGTGATATACTTGACAAAGAGCTCTTACGCAAAATATTCAAAGAAAACACTATTTCTGACGTAATTCATTTTGCAGGCTATAAATCTGTAAAAGAATCCATTTCTCACCCATTGAAATACTATCAAAATAACGTTTCTGGTACATTGTCATTAATAGATGCGATGGGGGAGGCTTGTGTAAAAAGTTTGATTTTTAGCTCATCAGCTACAGTATATGGTGAACCAGAAAGAATACCTTTAGATGAAAATTGCAGAATTGGAGGTACAACGAATCCATACGGCACGTCCAAGTTATTCGTAGAAAAATTCCTTATTGATTATTCACATGCATTCCCTGATTTTAGAACTACCATCTTAAGATATTTCAACCCTGTCGGTGCTCATCCATCTGGTGAAATAGGGGAAGATCCCAATGGTATACCTAACAACTTAATGCCATATATATGTCAAGTTGCTATAGGGAAGCAACAACACCTCACTATCTTTGGTAGCGATTATCCAACAAAAGATGGTACAGGTGTTCGTGATTATATCCATGTCATGGATCTTGCTGAAGGGCATGTTGCAGCGTTAGAACATCGAAATGAAGGAGCAAATTGCAAGATCTATAATCTCGGGACGGGCACAGGATACTCAGTACTGGAACTTGTTGATGCATTTCAAAGAGTTACTGCACGTAAAGTTCCATATGTATTCAGTAAACGACGACCTGGTGATATTGCTGAGTGTTGGTCTGATCCTTCTAAGGCTTATAGGGAACTTGGATGGAAAGCGAAGCGTGGGTTGGAAGAAATGGTTCGAGATGCCTGGAATTGGCAACAAAAGAATCCGAACGGTTATATAAAAGCATGAATGCTCAATGGTATTTTTGTCAATCTTAAAAATTATCGATTTTATGTATCCTGAGTTAACATAGCATCTACATTGACCTGAGTTATGTTTCGCAGTATCACCCTGACAGGAGTAAACAATGTCAAAGCAACAGATCGGCGTAGTCGGTATGGCAGTGATGGGGCGCAACCTTGCGCTCAACATCGAAAGCCGTGGTTATACCGTCTCTATTTTCAACCGTTCCCGTGAGAAGACGGAAGAAGTGATTGCCGAAAATCCAGGCAAGAAACTGGTTCCTTACTATACGGTGAAAGAGTTTGTTGAATCTCTGGAAACGCCTCGTCGCATCCTGTTAATGGTGAAAGCAGGTGCAGGCACGGATGCTGCTATTGATTCCCTCAAGCCGTACCTCGATAAAGGTGACATCATCATTGATGGTGGTAACACCTTCTTCCAGGACACCATTCGTCGTAACCGTGAGCTTTCTTCAGAAGGCTTTAACTTCATCGGTACCGGTGTCTCCGGTGGTGAAGAAGGTGCGCTGAAAGGTCCTTCCATTATGCCTGGTGGGCAGAAAGAAGCCTATGAACTGGTAGCGCCGATCCTGACCAAAATCGCCGCAGTAGCTGAAGACGGAGAGCCATGCGTTACCTATATTGGTGCCGATGGTGCAGGTCACTATGTGAAGATGGTTCACAACGGTATTGAATACGGTGATATGCAACTGATTGCTGAAGCCTATTCTCTCCTGAAAGGCGGCCTGAATCTCTCTAACGAAGAACTGGCACAGACCTTTACCGAGTGGAATAACGGTGAACTGAGTAGCTATCTGATCGACATCACCAAAGATATCTTCACCAAAAAAGATGAAGACGGTAACTACCTGGTTGATGTGATCCTGGATGAAGCAGCAAACAAAGGTACGGGCAAATGGACCAGCCAGAGCGCGCTGGATCTCGGCGAACCACTGTCTCTGATTACCGAGTCTGTGTTTGCACGTTATATCTCTTCTCTGAAAGATCAGCGCGTTGCCGCATCTAAAGTTCTTTCTGGTCCGCAAGCGCAGCCGGCAGGCGACAAAGCTGAGTTCATTGAAAAAGTTCGCCGTGCGCTGTATCTGGGCAAAATCGTTTCTTACGCTCAGGGCTTTTCTCAGCTACGCGCCGCGTCTGAAGAGTACAATTGGGATCTGAACTACGGCGAAATCGCGAAGATTTTCCGTGCTGGTTGCATCATCCGTGCGCAGTTCCTGCAGAAAATCACCGATGCATATTCCGAAAACCCGCAGATCGCTAACCTGCTGCTGGCTCCGTACTTCAAGCAAATTGCCGATGACTACCAGCAGGCGCTGCGTGATGTCGTTGCTTATGCGGTACAGAACGGTATCCCGGTTCCGACCTTCGCCGCTGCGGTTGCCTATTATGACAGCTACCGTGCTGCTGTTCTGCCTGCGAATCTGATCCAGGCTCAGCGTGACTATTTTGGTGCGCATACTTATAAGCGCATTGATAAAGAAGGTGTGTTCCATACTGAATGGCTGGATTAATCTGATTTAACCAACAATAAATTGAGGCCCGGCGTATATTACGCCGGGCTTTTTTTTTACCAATTATCTTATAGACTAAATTTCACTGCTTAATATTAACTTAATAAATATCAGCTATTCTTATAAAGAAATTCTGAATTGTTTTTCGTTGCGTTGACCATCCAACAACGTAGCGTTAAAACTTTTAGCTCTTATCAGGATGCTAAAAACATCATGATTCACAGTTAAGTTAATTCTGAGAGCATGAAATGAAAATCACCATTTCCGGTACTGGCTATGTAGGCTTGTCAAACGGGCTTCTAATCGCACAAAATCATGAGGTTGTGGCATTAGATATTTTATCGTCACGCGTTGCTATGCTGAATGATCGGATATCTCCTATAGTTGATAAGGAAATTCAGCAGTTTTTGCAATCAGATAAAATACACTTTAATGCCACATTAGATAAAAATGAAGCCTACCGGGATGCTGATTATGTCATCATCGCCACTCCAACCGACTATGATCCTAAAACTAATTATTTCAATACATCGAGTGTAGAATCAGTAATTAAGGACGTAGTAGAGATAAATCCTTATGCGGTTATGGTCATCAAATCAACGGTTCCCGTTGGTTTTACCGCAGCGATGCATAAGAAATATCGTACTGAAAATATTATTTTCTCTCCGGAATTCCTCCGCGAAGGTAAAGCCCTTTACGATAATCTCCATCCGTCACGTATTGTCATCGGTGAGCGTTCAGAACGCGCAGAACGTTTTGCTGCGTTGTTACAGGAAGGCGCGATTAAGCAAAATATCCCTACACTATTTACCGACTCCACTGAAGCAGAAGCGATTAAACTTTTCGCTAATACCTATCTGGCGATGCGCGTAGCATACTTTAATGAACTGGATAGCTATGCAGAAAGTTTAGGTCTGAATACTCGCCAGATTATCGAAGGCGTTTGTCTCGACCCACGTATTGGCAACCATTACAACAATCCGTCGTTTGGTTATGGTGGTTATTGTCTGCCGAAAGATACCAAGCAGTTACTGGCGAACTACCAGTCTGTGCCGAATAACCTGATCTCGGCAATTGTCGATGCAAACCGCACGCGTAAGGATTTTATTGCCGATGCCATTTTGTCACGCAAACCGCAAGTGGTGGGTATTTATCGTCTGATTATGAAGAGCGGTTCAGATAACTTCCGTGCGTCTTCTATTCAGGGGATTATGAAGCGTATCAAGGCGAAAGGCGTTGAAGTGATCATCTACGAGCCAGTGATGAAAGAAGACTCATTCTTCAACTCTCGCCTGGAACGTGATCTCGCCACCTTCAAACAACAAGCCGACGTCATTATTTCCAACCGTATGGCAGAAGAGCTTAGGGATGTGGCAGATAAGGTCTACACCCGCGATCTCTTTGGCAGCGACTAACATCTTGTTATCAGGGCTATTTACGCCCTGATTGTCTTTTGTTACTTACGCAACAATTCATTATTTTTATCACTTATCCTATAGCATTCACGGGGATTATCGCTAAACTATGCGGACTTGGAAATTTCCGTCAGTTAGGGTAATGATGAGAGTAGAAAATAATAATGTTTCTGGGCAAAACCATGACCCGGAACAGATTGATTTGATTGATTTACTAGTGCAGTTGTGGCGTGGCAAGATGACAATCATCATTTCCGTCATTGTAGCTATTGCCCTGGCTATTGGTTATTTGGCAGTAGCGAAGGAGAAATGGACGTCAACAGCAATTATCACTCAGCCCGACGTGGGGCAAATTGCTGGCTATAACAATGCCATGAATGTTATATATGGTCAGGCTGCACCGAAAGTATCGGATTTGCAGGAGACGTTAATTGGTCGCTTCAGTTCTGCCTTCTCTGCATTAGCAGAAACGCTGGATAATCAGGAAGAGCCAGAGAAACTTACCATCGAACCTTCTGTTAAGAACCAGCAATTACCATTGACTGTTTCTTATGTTGGGCAAACAGCAGAGGGCGCACAAATGAAGTTGGCCCAATACATTCAGCAAGTTGATGAAAAAGTGAATCAAGAGCTAGAAAAGGATCTCAAAGACAACATTGCTCTGGGACGGAAAAACTTGCAGGACTCTTTAAGAACTCAGGAAGTGGTTGCGCAGGAGCAGAAAGATCTGCGTATCCGTCAGATTCAGGAAGCGTTGCAGTATGCGAATCAGGCGCAGGTGACAAAGCCGCAGATTCAGCAGACACAGGACGTAACCCAAGATACTATGTTCCTTTTGGGGAGCGAAGCGCTGGAGTCGATGATTAAGCACGAGGCGACTCGTCCGTTGGTGTTCTCATCAAACTACTATCAGACTCGTCAAAACCTGCTGGATATCGACAATCTTGACGTTGATAAACTTGATATTCATGCTTACCGCTATGTGATGAAACCGACGTTACCTATTCGTCGCGATAGCCCGAAAAAGGCAATTACTTTGATTCTGGCGGTGCTGCTGGGCGGCATGGTTGGCGCGGGGATTGTCTTGGGGCGTAACGCTCTACGTAATTACAACGCGAAGTAATCTTTTCGGTTTTAAAGAAAATGGGCAGGGTGGTGACACCTTGCCCGTTTTTTTGCCGGATGCGACAACAACATCGCATCCGCTTACCCCGCAACTCACTGATGCCGTTTACGCAGGTTCTCAATTACCGTCGTTAAGTCCAGCCCCTGATCCTGCAACAACACCAGCAGGTGATACATCAAGTCAGATGCCTCATTCTTCAGCTCAAAGCGGTCATTTACCGTTGCGGCCAGTGCGGTTTCCACGCCTTCTTCGCCCACTTTCTGCGCAATGCGTTTGGTGCCGCTGGCATACAGTTTGGCGGTGTAGGAGGTTTCCGGGTCGGCAGATTTGCGTTCGGCGAGCAGTTGTTCCAGTTGATAAAGGAACAGCCACTGGTGAGCGGTGTCGCCGAAGCAACTGCTGGTGCCTTTGTGGCAGGTCGGGCCGATGGGATTCGCCAGCAACAGTAACGTGTCGTTGTCGCAGTCCGGCGCAATATTTACTACGTTGAGGAAATTGCCCGACGTTTCGCCTTTGGTCCACAGTCGCTGTTTAGTGCGCGAGAAGAAGGTGACTTTGCCGCTTTCGATGGTTTTGTCTAAGGCTTCCGGGTTCATATAGCCCAGCATTAACACTTCACCGGATACCGCGTGTTGCACAATCACCGGCATCAGTCCGTCGGTTTTTTCCCAGTCCAGTTCGCGACGTTGTTGTTCTGTTAACATATCCTGATCTCCACGCCCTGTGTTGCCAGGTACGCTTTTAATTCACCAATATTGATTATTTGTTTGTGGAATACGGAAGCCGCCAGCGCGCCGTCAACGTCGGCATCGCGGAAGGCTTCGAGGAAGTGTTCCATGGTGCCCGCGCCACCGGAGGCAATCAGCGGGACGTGGCAAACTTCACGCACTTTTTTCAGTTGTTCGAGGTCGTAACCGTTACGCACGCCGTCCTGATTCATCATGTTGAGGACGATTTCTCCGGCACCGCGTTTTTGCACTTCCTGTACCCAGTCGAGCGTTTCCCACTGAGTGACGCGGGTGCGGCTTTCATCGCCGGTATATTGATTCACATGATATTTACCGGTTTCAGCGTCGTACCAGGTATCAATACCGACCACAATACACTGCACGCCAAAGCGATCCGCCAGGCGAGTAATTAACGTCGGGTCCGCCAGCGCAGGCGAGTTGATGGAAATTTTATCCGCGCCAAAGGAAAGAATTTTCGCGGCATCTTCCAGAGACTTAATCCCACCCGCCACACAAAATGGAATGTCGATGACTTCCGCCACGCGAGATACCCAGCTTTTATCTACCACACGGCCATCGCTGGAAGCGGTGATATCGTAGAACACCAGTTCATCTGCACCTTCTTCAGCGTAGCGTTTTGCCAGCGGCACGATATCGCCAATGATTTCATGGTTGCGAAACTGTACGCCTTTCACCACCTGACCATCACGAACGTCGAGACATGGGATTATGCGTTTTGCCAGCATGCGATGGCCTCCTTCACGGTGAATTTACCTTCCAGTAATGCCCGACCAACTATTACGCCGCGCACGCCAGTGCCACGCAGGGCAGCAACATCGTTAATGTCGCCAATGCCGCCGGATGACTGAAATGCCACCTGCGGATATCTGGCGCACACTTCTTCATATAAAGAGACGTTCGAACCTGCCAGCGTGCCGTCGCGCGAGATATCGGTACACAGTACATGTTTCAGGCCGACGGGCAGATAGGTTTCCACCAGTTGTTCCAGTGAAACGCCCGAATTCTCTTGCCAGCCGCTGACTGCCACCTGCTTGTTGCCTTGCTCGTCAATACGGACATCCAGCGCCAGCACTAAGGCATCGGCACCGAAACGTTCAAACCAGCCTTTCACCATTTCTGGTGATTTCACCGCGGTGGAGCCGACCACCACGCGCGCAACGCCCGCTTCCAGTAACGCCGCCACGTCTTCTTCGCTACGCACGCCGCCGCCAACCTGCACCGGAACGTTAACGCCCGCCACCAGGGTTTTAATCAGCGGGATTTGACGTTTAGCCGGATCTTTTGCCCCGGTCAGATCCACCAGATGCAACACTTCGGCACCCTGCGCGGCGTAATCCTGTAAGCGCGGCAGCGGGTCGTTACCGTAATCGCGCTGTTTGCCGTAATCGCCCTGATGGAGACGCACCACGGTGCCGTCGATTAAATCTAATGCCGGAATAATCATCACATCTCCAGGAAGTTTTTCAGCAGCTTAGCGCCAGCGGCACCAGAACGCTCCGGGTGAAACTGCACGCCGTAGAAGTTATCTTTTTGTACCGCCGCGGTGAACGGTTCGCCGTAATTACACTGGGCGATGGTCCACGGATTGACCGGCATTGCGTAGCTGTGAACAAAGTAAAAGTACGCGCCGTCTTCAATCCCCTGAAACAGGCGGTTGCCTGCCTGCGGGTAAACGCGGTTCCAGCCCATATGCGGCAGGGGCAGACCAAAGTCGGTCATTTTCGGCACGTCTTCGTCGATGATGCCCAGCAAATCGACGCCGTTGCTCTCTTCGCTGCGCCGCCCCAGCAGTTGCATCCCTAAGCAGATGCCCAGCACCGGTTGGGTACAGGCTTTGATGAGATCAAACAGTTCGCGCTCACGCACCTGATCCATCGCTGCTTGTGCGGTGCCTACGCCGGGTAAAAATAGTTTATCGGCCAGCAACACTACGTCCGGGTCACGGCTGACTTTGGGTTCATAACCGTGGCGCGCAATGGCAGACTTCACCGAGTTCAGGTTGGCGCAGCCAGTATCAAGGATCACCACGTTCATTACAGCACTCCTTTCGACGAGGGCAGGGTATCGCCTTCCACGCGGATGGCCTGGCGCAGGGTGCGACCAAAAGCTTTGAACAGGCTCTCTACACGGTGGTGATCGTTTTTACCTTTGGTTTTCAGGTGTAGCGTCACGCCCATGGTGTATGAGAGCGATCGGAAGAAGTGCTCGATCATCTCGGTGCTGAGATCGCCCACGCGCTGGTAGGTAAATTCAGCTTTATATTCCAGGTGCGGACGACCAGAGATATCCAGCGCGCAGCGGGCAAGGCATTCGTCCATCGGCAGTACAAAACCAAAGCGGCAAATACCGCGTTTGTCGCCAAGGGCGATTTTTAACGCTTCGCCCAGCGCCAGGCCGGTATCTTCGACGGTGTGGTGATCGTCGATATAGAGGTCGCCTTTGACGTTGATTTCCATACGGAAACCGCCGTGGGTGGCGATCTGATCCAGCATATGATCAAAGAAGCCAACGCCGGTGTTAATCTTGCTGCCACCTTCGCGATCCAGCCACACCTGGACGTAAATTTGCGTCTCTTTGGTGTTGCGCACTACATGGGCGTAACGGTCTCGTTTAGTGAGTTGCTCGCCAATCATCGGCCAGTTCAGGGTTTCGCGGTCGTAGCGTAAACCATTAATGCCCATGTTTTCCGCCAGTTGAATGTCGGTCGCGCGATCGCCAATCACATAACTATTGGCACGATCCATCGCTTGCTCAGCGAGATAACGCTCCACCAGTTTTACTTTCGGTTTACGGCAGTCGCACTCATCTGCGGGCAGGTGCGGACAAATCAGCACTTCATCAAACTGCACGCCTTGCGAGGTGAAGATCTGCATCATCAGGTTGTGCGGGCCATCGAAATCCGCCTGCGGGAAACTTTGTGTTCCCAGACCATCCTGATTAGTGATCATCACCAGCTTGTAGCCCGCTTTTTGCAGCTTCAGCAGCTGTGGGATCACGCCCGGTTCAAAGGCGAGTTTGTCAAAACGGTCCACCTGAAAATCACTCGGCGGTTCGCTAATCAGGGTTCCATCGCGATCGATAAAAAGATACTTCTGACTCATCAAACTTGCTCCGCACGTAAGGCGTCAATGACGCGCTGGCTTTCTTCACGGGTTCCGACGGTAATTCGCAGGCAGCCGCTTAAAGAGAGTTGTTTATTCTGATCACGTAAGATAATGCCCTGATCCCACAAAGATTTAAACACTGCACTGGAGGCTTTAAAGCGCGCCAGAATGTAGTTGGTTTCAGAGTCAAAAACCTGCTCCACGCAGGGGATCTCTTTCAATGCGGCAATCAGATATTCGCGTTCTGCAATAATTTGCGCCACCCGTTCACGCATGGCGACGATCCCCTGCGGGCTTAACGCCTGGGCCGCAATGTCGGCAACCGGCGTCGAGAGCGGGTAGGGGGCGATCACTTTCATCAGCAGGTTGATGACTTCTTCGTTTGCCAGCGTAAATCCGCAACGAAGCCCCGCCAGAGCAAAAGCTTTCGACAGTGTGCGCAAAATAGCCAGGTGCGGATATTCCGCCAGCCAGCCAGCCAGCGATGCCTGTGGACAAAACTCTATATAGGCTTCATCGGCAACCACAATCGCCTTACCGCGCGTTAACTCCAGCAGGGTGCGAAAATCCTGCGGGTTGATCAGTTGCCCGGTCGGGTTGTTGGGGCTGCAAACATAGACCACTTTTACGCCGTCCAGCTTGTCGGAAATGCCCTGTAAGTCCAGTTGCCAGTTGTCCAGCGTCGGCACTGTGCGGCACTCGACGCCAATCGTTTCGGCGCTGACGCTGTACATGCCGTACGTTGGCGGGCAGTAGAGGATGGCGTCTTTACCCGGTTCGCAAAAAGCGCGAATCAGCAGTTCAATACCTTCGTCCGCGCCACGGCTGACCAGCACCTGCTCCGGTTTTACGCCTGCATATTGCGCGTAATTTTCAATCACCGCTTTCGGCTGGCATTCCGGGTAGCGGTTGAGCGTTTGCTGAGTAAGCTGAAACTCCACGGCAGTGGGGTATTCATTGGCGTTCAGCCAGACGTCGCCGTTACCGCCCAGACGACGCGCCGACTGATACGGCGTCAGGTTGCGGACGTTTTCACGCGCTAAATCGGTAATAGTCACGGTGCTCATGCTTGCTCCTTAAGGGCGTTAACACGCAAAGTAACGGCATTTTTGTGGGCGGTCAGGCGCTCGGCGGCGGCCAGTGTTTCAATGGTCGAAGCCAGCGCGGAGAAACCTACTTTCGACAGTTCCTGCACGGTCATCCGCTTCTGGAAATCCGCCAGCCCGAGGCTGGAACAGGTGGCGGTGTAACCGTAAGTCGGCAGAACGTGGTTGGTGCCGGAGGCGTAATCACCTGCCGATTCCGGTGACCAGTCACCAAGAAATACCGAACCGGCGCTGGTGATGCCATCGACCATATCGCGGGCGTTGCGGGTCTGGATGATCAGGTGCTCCGGGCCGTACTGGTTGGAGATCTCTACGCACTGCGCTAAATCTTTAGTCACGATCAGGCGGCTGGCGCTCAGTGCCTGACGGGCGGTTTCGGCACGCGGCAGTTCTGCCAGTTGGCGTTCGACAGCTTCGGCAACGCGACGCGCCATATCAGCAGCGGGCGTCAGTAAAATCACCTGTGAGTCCGGGCCGTGTTCAGCCTGAGAAAGCAAATCAGAAGCCACGAAATCCGGCGTTGCGCCACTGTCGGCAATGACCAACACTTCCGACGGGCCTGCGGGCATATCGATCGCCGCACCGTCCAGACGCTGGCTCACCTGACGTTTCGCTTCGGTGACAAAGGCGTTGCCCGGCCCGAAGATTTTGTCCACTTTCGGCACAGATTCCGTACCAAACGCCAGTGCGGCAATGGCCTGTGCGCCGCCGACGTTAAACACGTCCTGCACACCGCACAGCTGCGCCGCATAAAGGATCTCATCGGCAATCGGCGGCGGTGAGCACAGCACCACTTTTTTACAGCCCGCAATACGCGCCGGAGTCGCCAGCATTAATACCGTTGAGAAGAGCGGGGCGGAGCCGCCAGGAATATACAACCCAACTGAAGCGACCGGGCGCGTGACCTGCTGGCAACGCACGCCTGGCTGCGTTTCTACATCTACCGGCGGCAGTTTTTGCGCAGTGTGGAAGGTTTCAATATTCTTTACTGCCACCGCCATCGCCTGTTTTAGCTCGTCGCTCAGGCGTTCGCTAGCGGCGGCAATTTCCTCAGCAGACACCTTCAGTGCGGTAACCGTGGTTTTATCAAACTTCGCGCTGTATTCCCGCAGGGCCTCATCGCCGCGTGCTTTCACGTTATCGAGAATATCGTTAACAGTGCGGGTAATGCTTTCAGAAGCGGAGATCGCCGGGCGCATTAACAGCTGGCGTTGTTGCTCCGCAGTACAGCTATTCCAGTCAATGATTGTGTTAAAGCTCATGGCGATCACTCCATCATCTTCTCAATCGGCAGGACCAGGATTGAACTGGCACCCAGCGCTTTCAGTTTTTCCATCGTTTCCCAGAACAGGGTTTCGCTACTGACCATGTGCATCGCTACGCGTTGTTGGTCACCCGCCAGCGGCAGAATGGTTGGGCGTTCGGCACCTGGCAGCAGGGCGATGACTTCATCCAGACGTTCGGTCGGTGCGTGCATCATGATGTATTTTGATTCGCGCGCCTGGATCACACCCTGAATACGGGTCAGCAGTTTGTCGATCAGTTGCTGTTTGGATTCTTCCATTTCGCCATCGCGCTGGATCAGGCAGGCTTTCGAGCGGTAGATAACTTCGACTTCGCGCAGGCCGTTTGCTTCCAGCGTGGCACCGGTGGAAACCAGATCGCAAATCGCATCCGCCAGTCCGGCACGCGGGGCGACTTCAACAGAACCGTTCAGTAAGCAGGATTTAAAAGAGATGCCTTTCTGGTCGAGATAACGCTTGAGCAGGTGAGGATAAGAGGTGGCGATACGTTTACCGTTTAAGGAGAGCGGGCCATCCCAGGCTTCATCAACCGGCGTTGCCAGCGAAAGACGGCAGCCGCCGAAATCCAGACGACGCAGGGTAAAGTAGCGTGGATCTTCACCCTGGGCGCGGCGGTTAAGCAGCTCTTCTTCCAGCACGTTTTCGCCGATAATCCCGAGGTCAACCACGCCGTCCATTACCAGACCGGGAATGTCGTCGTCACGCACGCGCAGAATATCAATCGGCATGTTTTCTGCCATCGCGATCAGGCGCTGGGTGTGAAGATTGATTTTAATGCCACAGCGCGCCAGCAATTCACGTGAGTCATCACTTAAACGGCCGGATTTCTGCATAGCTATGCGTAAACGAGTGTTGTCTGTCATTTTCTTATTCCTCTTTAAACCTGTCTGAACCGTTATCAATCGCGCAATAAAAAAGCCCCCGGAAGGTGATCTTCCGGGGGCTTTCTCATGCGTTCATGCACCACTGGAAGATCTGAATGTCTTCCAGCACACATCGCCTGAAAGACTAGTCAGGATGATGGTGATGATGGTGGTGTTTAAATTGAACGCGTGTCATAAAAGTCTCTGTGAATGTTTATTCAACTGATGTCTTTTAACCTAAACCACTTTCATGTTAGAAAGCAAGGGCTTTTTTATATATTTTATGGCGATGGATTTGTTTAATGAATGAGCGGGGAAAGGAGGGGGCCTGGAGTGACTACGTTAGAAAAGTAATCGTGAAAATATGTCTTTAAAACCCTCAAGAACATTGTGTTCTGTAACTAAAGTGGGCTTTGTTCCTGCCGGATGCGGCGTGAATGCCTTATCAGGTCTACAAATGTTGCCTAAATTCAATATATTGATGTTTTGTAGGACTGATAAGCGGAGCGCATCAGGCAATGGTATATTTGCTAACAGTTTCGATTTCATTCATAGAATGAATTGTCAGTTTTGATACGCTAGCGTAGCCTTATAGATCTAAGGTGTATCAGGAGATAACGGATGAAAAAGGTCGCAATTGTCGGGTTAGGGTGGTTAGGCATGCCGCTGGCGATGTCACTTTCAGCGCGAGGCTGGCAAGTCACCGGGAGTAAAACCACACAAGATGGTGTCGAAGCGGCCCGAATGAGTGGCATTGATAGCTATCTGCTTCGCATGGAGCCTGAGCTAGTTTGCGATTCTGACGATCTGGATGCCCTGATGGATGTCGATGCGCTGGTCATTACGCTTCCGGCACGTCGTAGCGGCCCCGGCGATGAGTTCTATTTACAAGCGGTACAAGAGTTAGTGGATAGCGCGCTGGCCCATCGTATTCCCCGCATTATTTTTACCAGCTCAACATCTGTCTATGGCGACGCGCAAGGCACGGTGAAAGAAACTACCCCGCGTAATCCGGTAACCAACAGTGGACGAGTATTAGAAGAACTCGAAGACTGGCTGCACAATTTACCCGGTACTTCGGTCGATATTCTGCGTCTTGCGGGGCTGGTCGGACCGGGACGTCATCCCGGACGCTTCTTTGCCGGAAAAACCGCGCCTGATGGTGAACATGGTGTTAATTTAGTCCATTTAGAAGATGTTATTGGCGCTATCACTCTGTTGTTACAGGCACCTAAAGGCGGACACATCTATAATATATGTGCGCCAGCTCACCCTGCGCGTAATGTTTTCTATCCGCAGATGGCCCGTTTACTGGGGCTGGAGCCTCCGCAGTTCAGAAATAGTCTGGACAGCGGCAAAGGTAAGATTATTGATGGCAGTCGGATTTGTAATGAACTGGGATTTGAATACCAGTATCCCGATCCGCTGGTAATGCCGCTGGAGTAAACGATCACGCCAGCAGGACGCCGCATGCACTGCAAGGGGGCGTGTATGAAACCACTGCTGGATGTGTTGATGATCCTCGATGCCTTAGAAAAAGAAGGCAGTTTTGCGGCGGCGTCGGCCAAACTCTACAAGACGCCGTCCGCTCTGAGTTACACCGTTCACAAGCTGGAAAGCGACCTTAATATTCAATTGCTTGATCGTAGCGGTCACCGCGCTAAATTCACCCGTACCGGAAAAATGTTATTAGAGAAAGGGCGGGAAGTTCTGCATACCGTGCGGGAACTGGAAAAGCAGGCGATCAAACTGCATGAAGGCTGGGAAAACGAGCTGGTGATTGGCGTGGACGACACGTTTCCTTTTTCTCTGCTTGCGCCACTGATTGAAGCTTTTTATCAACATCATAGCGTGACGCGCCTGAAGTTTATCAATGGCGTACTCGGTGGTTCCTGGGATGCCCTGACTCAGGGGCGAGCGGATATTATTGTTGGCGCGATGCATGAGCCACCATCTTCCAGTGAGTTTGGTTTTTCACGGTTGGGCGATCTGGAACAAGTCTTTGCGGTCGCGCCTCATCATCCGTTAGCCCTGGAAGAAGAGCCGTTAAACCGTCGTATTATTAAGCGATATCGGGCGATTGTGGTGGGGGATACTGCGCAGGCAGGCGCTTCTACGGCCTCACAACTTCTCGACGAACAAGAAGCCATTACCGTTTTCGATTTTAAAACCAAGCTGGAGCTGCAAATTAGCGGCCTCGGCTGCGGCTATTTACCCCGTTATCTGGCGCAACGGTTTCTCGATAGTGGCGCGTTAATCGAGAAGAAAGTGGTCGCCCAAACTCTCTTTGAACCCGTCTGGATTGGCTGGAATGAACAGACCGCAGGGCTTGCCAGCGGCTGGTGGCGGGATGAAATTTTAGCAAATAGTGCGATCGCCGGTGTTTATGCAAAATCTGATGACGGAAAATCAGCCATTTAAAGAAAAATTATTATGACAAGCCTCTCATTCTCTTGTCATTTCCCCCCCATTTAGGCACAATGCGCCGCTGTCAAAAAATGACTAAAAACCGACGTTTCATCAGCGTCGGTTATTTTTTGCTTCAAACCAATCATTCATACCAAGAGGCCGGGCTTCGTACCGGATAGATATTTACTAAAAATCGACAGTTGTTGTCGCTGAGGAATCCAAAAAAATGGGGCAATTTTTTGCTTACGCGACGGTTATCACCGTAAAGGAGAATGACCATGTCGCATAACGTTACTCCAAACACCTCTCGCGTGGAATTGCGTAAAACGCTTACGTTAGTTCCGGTTGTAATGATGGGTCTTGCCTATATGCAGCCGATGACGCTGTTTGATACTTTTGGTATCGTTTCAGGCCTCACGGATGGTCATGTGCCGACAGCCTATGCGTTCGCATTGATTGCGATCCTGTTTACGGCTCTGAGCTACGGGAAGCTGGTTCGCCGCTATCCTTCGGCTGGCTCTGCATACACTTACGCCCAGAAATCCATTAGCCCGACTGTCGGCTTTATGGTGGGTTGGTCTTCTCTGCTCGACTATCTGTTCGCGCCGATGATCAACATTCTGCTGGCGAAAATCTATTTTGAAGCTCTGGTGCCTTCCATCCCATCGTGGATGTTTGTGGTGGCGCTGGTGGCCTTTATGACCGCCTTTAACCTGCGTAGTCTGAAATCCGTAGCGAACTTCAACACTGTAATCGTCGTGTTGCAGGTAGTGCTGATCGCGGTGATTCTGGGCATGGTTGTTTATGGCGTATTTGAAGGTGAAGGCGCTGGTACGCTGGCGAGCACTCGTCCGTTCTGGTCTGGCGATGCGCATGTTATCCCGATGATTACCGGGGCGACAATCCTGTGCTTCTCCTTTACCGGCTTTGACGGCATCAGCAATCTGTCGGAAGAAACCAAAGATGCAGAGCGCGTGATCCCGCGTGCGATTTTCCTGACCGCGCTGATTGGCGGCATGATCTTCATCTTTGCAACTTACTTCCTGCAGCTGTACTTCCCGGATATCTCTCGCTTTAAAGATCCGGATGCGTCACAGCCTGAAATCATGCTGTATGTTGCGGGTAAAGCGTTCCAGGTTGGCGCGCTGATCTTCTCCACCATTACCGTACTGGCGTCCGGTATGGCGGCGCACGCAGGCGTAGCGCGTCTGATGTACGTAATGGGTCGTGACGGCGTATTCCCGAAAAGCTTCTTCGGTTATGTACACCCGAAATGGCGTACTCCGGCGATGAACATCATCCTGGTTGGCGCGATTGCCCTGCTGGCAATCAACTTCGACCTGGTAATGGCTACGGCGCTGATTAACTTTGGTGCGTTGGTGGCGTTCACCTTCGTTAACCTGTCGGTCATCTCGCAGTTCTGGATCCGTGAGAAGCGTAACAAGACGCTGAAAGATCACTTCCAGTATCTGTTCCTGCCGATGTGTGGTGCGCTGACCGTTGGTGCGCTGTGGGTTAACCTGGAAGAAAGCTCAATGGTTCTGGGTCTGATCTGGGCGGCTATCGGTCTGATTTACCTGGCTTGCGTCACCAAGAGTTTCCGTAACCCGGTTCCGCAGTACGAAGACGTAGCGTAATCATCTTTTGTAATAATAAACCGGAGTCGAATGAATATTTGGCTCCGGTTTTTTTATTCTTTTTTATCGACATCCTCATTAATAACCATTTGTTCTAATTTAGAGAATTTGGTTATTGGTCTGCATTCCACCAGTCATGAATAATTTCCCTATTAACATTCATCTGGTTAATTAATTTATGTTTTCAATGATATTAAGCGGGCTAATTTGTGGTGCTCTGCTGGGATTTGTCATGCAGCGTGGGCGTTTTTGCCTGACAGGTGGTTTTCGCGATATGTATCTCGCGAAAAATAATCGCATGTTTTACGCCTTGCTGATTGCAATTTCGGTACAAAGTGTGGGGGTTTTTGCGTTAATTCAGGCGGGCCTACTGACTTACGAAGCCGGGGCGTTCCCGTGGCTTGGTACTGTTATAGGTGGGTATATCTTTGGGCTGGGAATTGTTCTGGCGGGTGGATGTGCCACCGGGACCTGGTATCGCGCGGGTGAGGGATTGATCGGCAGTTGGATCGCGCTTTTCACTTATATGGTGATGAGTGCGGTGATGCGTTCTCCACATGCCAGTGGTTTAAATCAAACCTTGCAGCACTACAGTACTGAACATAACTCTATTGCTGAGACTTTTAATTTGTCTGTGTGGCCGTTGGTTGCCGTTTTGCTGGTGATAACGCTCTGGGTGGTGATGAAAGAGTTGAAGAAGCCAAAACTCAAAGTCGCGACCTTACCGCCGCGCCGAACCGGGATCGCTCATATTCTGTTTGAAAAACGCTGGCATCCCTTTGTCACTGCTGTACTCATCGGTTTGATTGCGCTTTTAGCCTGGCCCCTGAGTGAAGCAACCGGACGCATGTTTGGGTTAGGAATCACTTCCCCAACGGCCAATATTCTGCAATTTCTGGTCGCGGGTGACGTGAAATACATTAACTGGGGCGTTTTCCTGGTGTTAGGGATCTTCGTGGGGTCATTTATTGCAGCCAAAGCGAGCCGTGAGTTCCGCGTTCGCGCAGCTGATGCACAAACAACATTACGTAGCGGGTTAGGTGGTGTACTGATGGGCTTCGGTGCCAGTATTGCAGGTGGTTGCTCTATCGGTAATGGACTGGTTATGACTGCAATGATGACCTGGCAGGGCTGGATTGGCCTTGTATTTATGATTCTCGGAGTCTGGACTGCGTCCTGGCTTGTGTATGTTCGACCGCAGCGTAAGGCGCGACTGGCAACTGCTGCGGCAAATTAAGTAAGGTGTAAAGATGGCGATTAAAAAGCTGGATGTGGTGACGCAGGTCTGTCCGTTTCCACTCATAGAAGCAAAAGCAGCACTGGCAGAAATGGCCAGCGGCGATGAGTTGGTAATTGAGTTTGATTGCACCCAGGCAACTGAAGCAATCCCACAGTGGGCGGCAGAAGAAGGACATGCCATCACCGATTATCAGCAGATTGGCGATGCAGCGTGGAGCATCACCGTTCAAAAAGCCTGACTCAACATTGTCCTCCGCCGTACCAGCGGCGGAGGCTTCAAATTAGACGATCTCTTCCGCGTACTGCCAAAGCGCTTTTAACAGCGCCACTTTCTCTTTGTCATCGGCATATTGTTGTGCCAGCATCTGCAATTCATCTGCATAACCCTGTAAAAACTCTGGCGTGAAGACCTGGCGGCGGTGCTCCAGCCAGCGTTGCTGCTCGGCATAATCCAGCGTCCCCGGGAAGTTGCGCGCCCGATAATTGAACAACAGCTTTTCAATCCGTTTATCGACAAAAGTGATATCCAGTGCCGGTAAATTACGCGGCTCGGTTTCCAGCACAATTTTCATTGCTGCACGATCGGCGTCACTGAAAAAGCCGTTATAAAGCTGTGCATCCACGTTATCTGAAGGCGTAAACGGTTCGGCTTCCGCGAATATCGCCACCACTTTTTCGCGCACTTGCGGATTTTCACGCAGAATTTTCAGGTTATTGAGGCAATGCTGACGATTAATTCCCAGTCGGTCGGCATCTTCCGGGCGTAGCGTATTCGCCTGGGCCAGCACCGGACATTTATTGATATGCACCAGCTTAACCGGAACGGCGGCGTTATCGCCAAGATCGGTTTTTGCGGTATATAAACGCTCGCGCAATGTGTCGCTATCCAGTTCCAGTAATGGCGAAATGTCTCCTGCCAAATCCACCATAATTACGGCATTGCGATTTTCAGGATGCCACGCCAGCGGTGCCACCCAGCTGGTATTGCCGCGCCATGCCCCAAACATTCCGGAAACGTGCACCAGGGGTTTCATCTGCGGAACATCAATCAACGCCATCAGTTTGTGTTTATTACGATGGGTAAAGAGATATTCAAACAGGCGTGGCTGACGCGTTTTTACCAGTTTCGCCATCGCAATAGTGGCGTACACATCAGCCATCGCATCGTGGGCGTTGCTATGTTCAATTCCATTCGCTTTGGTTAAATGCTCAAGGCGAAAGCTCGGTAGACCGTCATCATTTTCAGGCCAGTTTATTCCTTCCGGGCGCAGGGCATAACAGGCACGCATAACATCCAGTAAATCCCAGCGCGAGTTATCATGCTGCCAGCTCCAGGCGTAAGGATCGTAGAAATTACGATAAAAAACGTTGCGTGTGACTTCGTCGTCGAAACGCACATTGTTGTAGCCCAGAATACAGGTCTTCGGTACGTTAAAAAGCGAGTGAATACGGGCGGCAAACGCGGCTTCGTTTTCTCCTTTCGCCCGTGCTTCCTGCGGGGTAATACCGGTAATTAATACTGCTCCAGGCTGGGGCAAATAGTCATCCGCGGGCTTGCAGTAAAAGACTTCGGGTTCGCCGATGACATTGAATTCGCTATCGGTGCGAATGGCTGCGAACTGTGCAGGGCGATCTAACGCGGGGTGCGTGCCAAAGGTTTCGTAATCGTGAAACAAAAAGGTAGATTGTTGCTTACCGTCATTCATCATTAGGTTAAATCCGTTATTTCTGCTATCTGCCAGAGTATCAAATATCACCGTGCTAATCAGCTTTAGCGCCACAATTTGGCAGCTAGTGGCAACAGATCATGTCAGATAAAAATGAGAGGGTAGTCACATTTTCTTGCACTTTATTCCAGCCAGTTCATAAGTATTTCCGTAAAAAGAACAGCTATTTGAAACTCCTGAGGGTTTGCTGTTGAAACGCCGTCTTATTATTGCTGCTTCTTTGTTCGTTTTTAACTTATCGTCTGGTTTTGCGGCGGAAAACATTCCTTTTTCACCTCAGCCTCCAGAGATTCATGCCGGGTCCTGGGTACTGATGGATTACACCACCGGACAGATCCTCACCGCGGGTAATGAGCATCAACAGCGCAATCCCGCCAGCCTGACAAAGCTGATGACGGGCTATGTCGTGGATCGCGCTATCGATAGTCATCGCATTACGCCAGACGATATTGTCACCGTAGGGCGCGATGCGTGGGCGAAAGATAATCCGGTGTTTGTCGGTTCTTCACTGATGTTTTTGAAAGAGGGCGATCGCGTATCGGTACGTGATTTAAGCCGTGGTTTAATTGTGGATTCCGGAAATGACGCTTGTGTTGCTCTGGCTGACTATATTGCCGGTGGGCAACGGCAGTTTGTTGAAATGATGAACAACTATGCCGAGAAGCTGCATCTCAAGGATACGCATTTTGAAACAGTGCATGGTCTGGATGCACCTGGCCAGCATAGCTCGGCTTATGATTTAGCTGTGCTTTCTCGCGCTATCATCCACGGCGAGCCCGAGTTTTATCATATGTACAGTGAGAAAAGTCTCACCTGGAACGGTATCACCCAGCAAAACCGTAACGGATTATTGTGGGATAAAACCATGAATGTTGACGGCCTGAAAACGGGTCATACTTCTGGTGCCGGGTTTAATCTCATTGCTTCGGCTGTAGATGGGCAGCATCGTCTCATTGCAGTGATAATGGGGGCTGACAGTGCAAAAGGTCGTGAGGAAGAGGCAAGAAAATTACTGCGTTGGGGGCAACAAAACTTTACTACGGTGCAAATTTTGCACCGTGGGAAAAAGGTCGGAACGGAACGCATCTGGTATGGCGATAAAGAAAATATCGACCTGGGAACGGAACAAGAGTTCTGGATGGTGCTACCGAAAGCCGAAATTCCACATATCAAAGCCAAATATACCCTTGATGGTAAAGAACTCACCGCGCCAATTAGCGCCCATCAGCGGGTAGGGGAAATTGAACTTTACGACCGTGATAAACAGGTGGCGCACTGGCCGCTGGTTACCCTGGAATCTGTCGGGGAAGGCAGCATGTTTTCTCGCCTTAGTGATTATTTCCACCATAAGGCCTGACCTTTCTTTTGCAGCAGACTGGCAGGAGTGCGAGTCTGCTCGCATAATCAACACTCATTCCTTGTGGTTTTAATATTGCAACTATACTGTATATAAAAACAGTATTAATGGAGGCGTCATGAACTACGAGATTAAGCAGGAAGATAAACGTACCGTTGCAGGTTTCCATCTCGTTGGCCCGTGGGAACAGACGGTAAAGAAAGGTTTTGAGCAGTTGATGATGTGGGTAGATAGCAAAAATATTGTGCCGAAGGAATGGGTTGCTGTCTATTACGACAATCCAGATGAAACACCCGCCGAAAAATTACGCTGCGACACCGTCGTGACGGTGCCGGGTTACTTTACGCTCCCCGAAAACAGTGAGGGCGTCATTCTGACAGAAATTTCAGGTGGTCAGTATGCGGTGGCGGTAGCTCGTGTAGTCGGTGATGATTTTGCTAAACCCTGGTATCAGTTCTTTAATAGCCTCTTGCAGGACAGTGCTTATGAAATGTTACCAAAGCCCTGCTTCGAGGTTTATTTGAACAATGGCGCGGAAGATGGGTACTGGGATATCGAAATGTATGTTGCGGTGCAGCCAAAACATCACTAATTCATCTCAGGGCGGTGTGTTAACGCGATGACCACTCTTTTTTTTGAAAGCGAAAAGAGTAAGATGCGCCTTTCAATTTTTTCGCTCCTGCCGGGAAATTACACTGTTCCCGGTTTGTCCGTCGGATAATTCAGAGGCGCGCCTTCTGGCCGACAGATGAGTTATGAGCGCTTTTAATCTCATTACGGAGTTTCTGCGTGCGTGCCGATAAGTCATTAAGCCCGTTTGAAATCCGGGTATACCGCCATTACCGCATTGTGCATGGTACTCGGGTCGCGCTGGCATTCCTGCTCACTTTTCTCATTATCCGCCTGTTTACTATCCCGGAAAGCACCTGGCCGCTGGTCACCATGGTGGTGATTATGGGGCCAATCTCGTTCTGGGGTAACGTTGTCCCTCGCGCCTTTGAGCGTATTGGCGGTACGGTGTTGGGTTCGATTTTAGGTCTTATCGCTCTGCAACTGGAGTTAATCTCGTTACCGCTGATGTTAGTCTGGTGCGCGGCGGCCATGTTCCTTTGCGGTTGGCTGGCGCTGGGCAAGAAACCGTATCAAGGTTTATTGATTGGGGTGACGCTGGCAATTGTTGTGGGTTCCCCGACAGGTGAAATTGATACGGCGTTATGGCGAAGCGGCGATGTGATCCTCGGCTCTTTACTGGCAATGTTGTTTACCGGTATCTGGCCACAACGGGCGTTCATCCACTGGCGCATTCAACTGGCGAAAAGTCTGACCGAGTATAATCGGGTCTATCAATCTGCATTCTCACCGAACTTACTCGAACGCCCACGTCTGGAAAGCCATCTACAAAAACTCCTGACCGATGCCGTGAAAATGCGTGGACTGATTGCGCCCGCCAGCAAAGAAACCCGTATTCCAAAATCGATATATGAAGGTATCCAGACCATTAACCGCAATCTGGTTTGTATGCTGGAGTTGCAAATCAATGCATACTGGGCCACGCGCCCCAGCCATTTCGTGTTATTGAACGCGCAAAAACTTCGTGATACCCAGCACATGATGCAGCAAATACTGCTGAGCCTTGTTCATGCGCTGTACGAAGGTAATCCGCAGCCGGTTTTTGCCAATACGGAAAAATTGAACGATGCTGTGGAAGAGCTGCGTCAGTTGCTCAATAACCACCATGACCTGAAGGTTGTGGAAACACCAATCTATGGTTATGTGTGGCTGAACATGGAAACGGCGCATCAGCTTGAGTTGCTATCGAATCTGATTTGCCGGGCCTTGCGCAAATAATTCCTGAACTTCAGAATCATCTTGCTGCTGCTTCGATTCAGCAAGGATAAAGGGTATGATAGTGAAAAGGGATAAAAGCATTGTCATCTGCGGCAGCTATGAGTAATGTTGGCCCTAACGAATAGCGGTTGCTTAAACGAATCCGACTCTCACATTATCAGGGGTATAAAAATGGAAACTACCAAGCCTTCATTCCAGGACGTACTGGAATTTGTTCGTCTGTTCCGTCGTAAGAACAAACTGCAACGTGAAATTCAGGACGTTGAGAAAAAGATCCGTGACAACCAGAAGCGCGTCCTGCTGCTGGACAACCTGAGCGATTACATCAAGCCGGGGATGAGCGTTGAAGCAATCCAGGGCATCATCGCCAGCATGAAAGGTGACTATGAAGATCGCGTTGACGATTACATCATCAAAAATGCCGAGCTCTCCAAAGAACGCCGCGATATCTCCAAAAAGCTGAAAGCTATGGGCGAAATGAAAAACGGCGAAGCGAAGTAATTCCCGTTTTATTCAATGAGGGTTGCCCGGCAACCCTCATTGCTCATTGATTCTTATCTGTGTATCACCGTCATCATTCTCATCCGAGAACCAATCGAAATTAACAACAGCCTTCTTCTGTATGCAGCAAGGCAAAAAGTTCTGTAACTCCATTGTTATTAACTGCACTGGTTACTAACACGTTGTGCGCTCCAGCTTCCCGTAACCAACTTTTCACCAAAGATATTTGTTCCATGCTGGCTAAATCTGCTTTGGTTACTACTCCAATGACCGGGTGATTCATGGCCCGGTAGGGCGTTTTTACCTCTAATTCCTGCTTCAGCGCTGAGATTCCTGCTTGTTGCCAGAAAAGCAGGCACCTGCCGTCTGAACGGTATCGATCCGGAAGCGTATCTGCGCCATATTCTGAGCATACTGCCGGAATGGCCCTCCAACCGTGTTGACGAACTCCTGCCATGGAACGTAGTTCTCACCAATAAATAAGCGTCAATACGGTGCTCCGTTGACGCTTACTTTAATCCGTTTTCTGAGCTTAGATTTTTCTGTTCCTACCCAGACCGTGGATTTGGAATTCATTTTTTGTCAGGTCAATGCTAATCGTTAAAACGGCCATAACGCACCTCCACTGGAAGGTTTATCAGTAATATCCTACCGTTGCTTCATGGTCGGGGCGTCCATTCCATTATTATCGGTTTTCCTTTCTGTTTATAAATGAAAACGCCAGCTGTATTCAGGCTGGCGTCAGGAGAAATGAAGCCTGTTGAGTGAGATTCACCGGTTCTGGTGCAGAAGCTGCAGATGGCGCAGGGTAAGGACATCTTCTCTTGCCTGCTTAATACAGGACAACAGTGCTGTTTCTGTGGTTAATGGCACTATACCCTGTATCACTGCATTGTCTTACAGCAACTGGTGAGGGCTGGCATAAGTTGCCGGTGTTTCGGTAGAGTCACGGTCATCCACCACGCGGAGTGAATAACCGTTTTCAGCGGCCTTATTAATCAGTTCAGTGATATTAACACCATCAATGTCAACGACAATGTGCCCCATATCCAGCGCCTGTACGTTAACGCTGTCGGCTTCCAGTGTCATCATTTCGCCTCCGGATACTTACCCAGGGTAATGTTATTTACCGTTCTGTAATTGTCGCGGGTCATCAGGCCGGTTGCCCGGCGTGCCCGGAGGATATCAATACTGTTTATTAACTGAGAGCGGGTACAGGCGCTGAATCCCGGCTGGTCGGTACGCACCAGCGCGTATTTTTCCACGAGAAAGTTCACCGCATCACACAGTGAAATGCCTGCCTCAATATGCTGCTCAATCACACGTTCATCGGCAAAAGGTGTGTCATTCAGTGTGAGGCCATAGTGCTGGTCCAGCAGTCGGGACAGCAGTATCTGCCAGATTTCAACAGGAGACGGGCGAGAACTGGCCGCCTGCCCGGGTAATACAGGTAATGTTTTCATACTGAAGATTTTCCTGATATGCAGATATAAAAATGGAAAAGTGGCGTGGTGAAAACACCAGGCCGTAGCAGAAGGCTATTCTGGAGAGTTAATTTTTCATTTCGGGCGTCGGATAAACAGCCAGATAAACGTAACCACAACTGCTGAGGGTATCGGCTTTGCAGGTCAGCCCTTTTGCATACAGCGTGACGGTATGCTGATGGCGGGGATTCAGTTCACCGCTGGTGAGCATGAGTTCCAGTTGTTTCATCAGCAGCGGAAAGGCCTGGTCCAGGTGGTACGCATCTGCATCGCTGAACAGGCCTCTGATACCGGCGCGGTCGGCAAGGTAATGCAACCGGTTACCCAGCAATAGTGGACACGCGGCTAAGTGAGTAAACTCTCAGTCAGAGGTGACTCACATGACAAAAACAGTATCAACCAGTAAAAAACCCCGTAAACAGCATTCGCCTGAATTTCGCAGTGAAG
>OJJX01000047.1_pt1 | contig 152473 bp, 144 predicted proteins | sample 1596411 | NCBI WGS metagenome assembly OJJX01 (sample SAMEA4350136, study PRJEB24818) | metagenome | biome: human; feature: gut; material: faeces | place: Denmark | collected 2013-09 | reverse complement strand
GCCTGCCGGACCCGGAGCTACACCCGGACAGCACGCTCACGGCGTGGCCGGATAACCGCATCGCAGAGGATGCGCACTATGTTTACCACTATGATGAATACGGCAGACTGACGGAGAAGACGGACCGTATCCCGACGGGTGTGATACGGACGGACGACGAGCGGACCCACCACTACCACTACGACAGCCAGCACCGCCTGGTGTTCCACACGCGGATACAGCATGGCGAGCCACTGGTCGAGAGCCGCTACCTCTACGACCCGCTGGGACGGCGAATGGCGAAACGGGTATGGCGGCGGGAGCGTGACCTGACGGGGTGGATGTCGCTGTCGCGTAAACCGGAGATGACGTGGTACAGGTGGGACGGCGACCGGCTGACGACGGTACAGACCGACACCACGCGTATCCAGACGGTATATCAGCCGGGGAGCTTCGCGCCGCTCATCCGCATCGAAACAGACAACGGCGAGCGGGAGAAAGCGCAGCGCCGCAGCCTGGCGGAGAAGCTGCAGCAGGAAGGGAGCGAGGACGGGCACGGCGTGGTATTTCCGGCTGAACTGGTGCGGCTGCTGGACAGGCTGGAGGAAGAAATCCGGGCAGACCGCGTGAGCAGTGAAAGCCGGGCGTGGCTTGCGCAGTGCGGGCTGACGGTGGAGCAACTGGCCAGACAGGTGGAGCCGGAATACACACCGGCGCGAAAAGTTCATTTTTACCACTGCGACCACCGGGGCCTGCCGCTGGCGCTCATCAGCGAAGACGGCAATACGGCGTGGCGCGGGGAGTATGATGAATGGGGCAACCAGCTTAATGAAGAGAACCCGTATTACCTGCACCAGCCATACCGTCTGCCGGGGCAGCAGCATGATGAGGAATCAGGGCTGTACTATAACCGGAACCGGTACTATGACCCGCTACAGGGGAGGTATATTACACAAGACCCCATTGGGCTGGCGGGGGGATGGAACCTGTATAATTACCCACTGAATCCGATAATAAGGATGGATCCTTTGGGTTTGTATAATTTATATCAATTATTATATGATGTTTGGCATGATGATTCATATGGAACATCATCAATTGATATTACTGGCAGTGGAGATCTAATATCATTAGGTGGTCATGCAGGACTTGGCGTTGCGTTTGCTAAAAAGAAAGGTGAAATGTTATCTGATATTTGTATTTATGCTACAGCATGCGGACATGCAGGAATTGGTGGTGGGATAAATGCGGCTATCACATATTCTGAGACCAAGTCTTTACCTACATCGGGAGTCAGCAATTCAGTAGGTGTAACGGTTGGCGGCGGAGTTGGGGGGCATTTTGCGTATACTTATGTAGTGGATGTTGATAATCCAGAATCATCGACAGAATCTGTTGGTATCGGTGCAGGTGTTGACGCTTCAGTTATGACTCTGGCTTGTAGAACGTGGCAAGAATGCTGGGTCAATTAACAGGAGGAAATATGAAAAAATATATATTTTTAGTTTTATTTTTATTGTGTGGTTGTTCTCCAGTGGACATAGAGCCAGCTAGACAAGAAGTTAATATCTTTCGTGGTTTATATCAGACAGGGAAATACAGTGATATATATAAAATCACTTCAAGTGATTTTCAGACTGCCACATCTGAAAAAAAATTTATCGACATAATGAACGAAGCAAAAGAAAAAGATCTTGGGACTTATAAAAAATCAACCCTTAAAACTGAAAAAATCACTCGCGGATTATTTTCAAACGATGAAATTACATTGATATATTTCTCAGAATATTCAAAAAGAATTGTCCAAGAGGTTTTTGTGTTTAATGTTGAAGACAAAAAAGTAAAATTAAAAGGTTATAGGTATGATTCGATTAATTAAATTTTTTGATGATGACTTCAATTAGTAGAACATGTATTTTTCGATAAAAGCACCGATGACTTTTTCATGAAGTTCTACAGAGCGCGAGAAACAGATGGTTCTGCGAGTCAGACGTTTGATTCAGGTTCTCAGGGGCAGATTCAGGGAAAGATCACAGGGAAAGATCATCGGTGTGCCGTAGGCACAAAGATGCAAAACGGGACGTTTTGCATGTAATAAGCATAAGCTTGTGAAGAGATGGTGGCAGGCCCACCGGGATCTGCTGTCGGAAGTCGGTCCCAAACAACCCCGGCTGCTGTGGTAAAGAGCCATGGTAGTGAGCGCAGGGGGAACGATCAGACGAGATCTGATCCTATGTGAGATTAGGGAAAGATCATCAAAAGTTCACTTTTTGTACTAAATAATTCGCATTTTATGTTTAAAAATTGAGATATTCCTCATTACCTGAAGCTGTTTTTTATTGCTTATACATGATCAAATACTCCTTACATAATTAAGGAGAACAAAATGGAACTTAAAAAATTGATGGAACATATTTCTATTATCCCCGATTACAGACAAGCCTGGAAAGTGGAACATAAATTATCGGATATTCTACTGTTGACTATTTGTGCCGTTATTTCTGGTGCAGAAGGCTGGGAAGATATAGAGGATTTTGGGGAAACACATCCCGATGTTTTGAAGTGATATGGTGATTTTGAAAATGGTATTCCTGTTCACGATATCATTGCCAGAGTTGTATCCTGTATCAGTCCTGCAAAATTTCACGAGTGCTTTATTAACTGGATGCGTGACTGCCATTCTTCAGATGATAAAGACGTCATTGCAATTGATGGAAAAACGCTCCGGCACTCTTATGACAAGAGTCGTCGCAGGGGAGCGATTCATGTCATTAGTGCGTTCTCAACAATGCATAGTCTGGTCCTCGGACAGATCAAGACGGATGAGAAATCCAATGAGATTACAGCCATTCCTGAACTTCTTAACATGATGGATATTAAAGGAAAAATCATCACAACTGATGCGATGGGCTGCCAGAAAGATATTGCAGAAAAGATACAAAAACAGGGAGGTGATTATTTATTCGCGGTAAAAGGAAACCAGGGGCGGCTAAATAAAGCCTTTGAGGAAAAATTTCCGCTGAAAGAATTAAATAATTCAGAGCATGACAGTTACGCAATGAGTGAAAAGAGTCACGGCAGAGAAGAAATCCGTCTTCATATTGTTTGCGATGTCCCTGATGAACTTATTGATTTCACGTTTGAATGGAAAGGGCTGAAGAAATTATGCGTGGCAGTCTCCTTTCGGTCCATAATAGCAGAACAAAAGAAAGAGCCAGAAATGACGGTCAGATATTATATCAGTTCTGCTGATTTAACCGCAGAGAAGTTCGCCACAGCAATCCGAAACCACTGGCACGTGGAGAATAAGCTGCACTGGCGTCTGGACGTGGTAATGAATGAAGACGACTGCAAAATAAGAAGAGGAAATGCAGCAGAATTATTTTCAGGGATACGGCACATCGCTATTAATATTTTGACGAATGATAAGGTATTCAAGGCAGGGTTAAGACGTAAGATGCGAAATGCAGCTATGGACAGAAACTATCTGGCGTCAGTCCTTGCGGAGAGCGGGCTTTCGTAGTCTTACCCCGACTCTCCCCCAGCCTTAAACACAACCCCCACTCACCGCAACCTAAACTCATCCGCATCCCGCCATGCCGGAAACTTATCGCGATATTCCCTTAACACCGCCATCGACAGCTCGGCATCAATGCGCGTTGCCTGATGCGCGTCGGCAGTAGCGATAATCTCGCCTTGTGGATTAATCACCCGGCTGTCACCGCGATAATGGCAGCCGTTGCCATCGCTGCCGACGCGATTGCATCCCGCCACATACGCCTGATTCTCAATCGCGCGGGCCGTCAGCAATGCCTGCCAGTGCAGAGAGCGCGGAGCAGGCCAGTTGGCGACGTACAGGGCGAGGTCATAATCGTTGAGATTGCGCGACCACACAGGAAAACGTAAGTCGTAGCACACCAGCGGCAAAATACGCCAGCCGCGCCATTCCACAATCACTCGCGCATTGCCCGCTTTATAATGTAGATGCTCATCTGCCATGCGGAACAGATGACGCTTATCATAAAAATGTACCGTGCCGCCCGGCTCAACCAGCAAAAAGCGGTTAACCGAACCAGACTCCGTTTGTAATGCAACACTGCCTGCAATCAGCGCATTGCACTGCTGCGCCTTAGCTGTCATCCAGTTCACTACGTCATCTTGTGCTAGCGACGAAGCTGCCGCTTCCATGGCAAAGCCGCTGGTAAACATCTCCGGTAGAACGATCACATCGCGCCCGGTAATACCTTCCAGTTGACGATCAAAATGACGCAGGTTGGCAGGGCCATCCATCCACACCAGTGGTTGCTGCAAAAGCGTAATCTTCAAACCAGGCACGGTGTACAACTCCTTTATGCGAAGGGTTTTATAACTTTAACACCTTATCAGGCAGTTGCCTTAGCGCAGAATAAATTGATAACAAATGCTGATATTGGAAATATCTGATTTGCAAATTATCGTGTTATCGCCAGGCTTTAGAAGGTTAATAACATGGGCAGGATAAGCTCGGGAGGAATGATGTTTAAGGCAATAACGACAGTCGCCGCTCTGGTCATCGCCACCAGTGCAATGGCGCAGGATGATTTAACCATTAGCAGCCTTGCAAAGGGCGAAACCACCAAAGCTGCATTTAATCAGATGGTACAAGGGCATAAGCTGCCTGCCTGGGTGATGAAAGGCGGTACTTATACTCCCGCACAAACCGTAACGTTGGGAGATGAGACGTATCAGGTGATGAGCGCGTGCAAACCGCATGACTGTGGCTCGCAACGTATCGCTGTGATGTGGTCCGAGAAATCTAATCAGATGACGGGGCTGTTCTCGACTATTGATGAGAAAACGTCGCAAGAGAAACTCACCTGGCTGAATGTGAACGATGCGCTTTCGATTGATGGTAAAACGGTGCTGTTCGCGGCGTTGACCGGCAGCCTGGAAAACCATCCGGATGGCTTTAATTTTAAATAATTAGCGGATAAAGAAACGGAGCCTTTCGGCTCCGTTATTCAATTACGCGGCTTCAACTTTCCGCACTTTCTCCGGCAACTTTACCGGCTTCGTCGCCAGCTCTTCCGGATCAAAGTCATCAACGTTAATACTGCGCAGACGGCTTTCTTCAGCTTTCACCAGAATAGCGGCTTCATCTTTATCAATCAGCCCCTTCGCCAGCGCGTTGTGCGCCAGTTCATCCAGACGGGTAAACGGCAGGTTTTTACCCAGCTCTTTACAGATCCGCTGATGAATTGGGTCGGCGGCAATCACATCCACCAGCGCCTCTTCCAGCAAGCCAACCGGATTATGCTCGCTCGGCGTCAGGTACTGACCGCGACCAATGCGGGAACGGGTGGCGTTCGGCACTTGTAAAATCTTCGCCACTTTATGATCCAGCTTGTCAGAAGGTGCCAGATAATGACGTCCGGTCGGGAAGATCACCACATTCAGCAGCCCGGCAACCACGCGGTTCGGGAAGTTTTGCAGTAAATCATCCATCGCCTGTTCAGCCTGATACAGCGCATCTTGTACGCCCCAGTGCACCAGCGGCAGGTCGGCTTCATTACGGCCTTCGTCGTCATAACGCTTCAGAACGGCAGAGGCGAGGTAAAGCTGGCTTAAAATATCCCCCAGACGTGCCGAGATGCGCTCACGACGTTTCAGGCTGCCGCCCAGCACAGCCATCGAGACATCAGAAAGCAGGGCGAGGTTGGCGCTCAGGCGGTTCAGGTGCTGATAGTAGCGTTTAGTGGCATCGCCGGTTGGCGTGCTGCTGGTTAAACCGCGCGTCAGGCCCAGCCAGAAGCTGCGAACTTTGTTGCTACCGACGTGACCGATATGTTTGAACAACAGTTTATCGAACGCGTTGACGTCATTGTTCTTCGCTGCTTCCATCTCTTCCAGCACGTACGGATGGCAACGAATCGCTCCTTGTCCGAAGATCATCATGCTGCGGGTCAGAATGTTGGCCCCTTCAACGGTGATGGCAATCGGTGCGCCCTGGTAAGCACGCGCCAGGAAGTTGCTCTGCCCGAGCATAATGCCTTTGCCACCAGTGATATCCATCGCATCAATAATCGACTGCTGCCCGCGGTGGGTACAGTGATACTTAACGATAGCCGACAGCACGGCAGGTTTTTCGCCGAGCATAATGCCGTAGGTAATCAGCGATGCCGCAGCATCCATCACGTAGGCATTACCGGCAATACGCGCCAGCGGCTCTTCAATCCCTTCCATCTTACCGATAGAGATTTTGAACTGACGGCGAATGTGAGCATACGCGCCCGTTGCCAGCGCTACTGATTTCACGCCGCCGGTTGAGTTGGAAGGCAGGGTGATGCCGCGGCCTACCGAGAGGCACTCCACCAGCATCCGCCAGCCTTGCCCGGCCATTTTCGGCCCGCCGATAATGTAATCGATCGGTACGAAGACATCTTTACCGCGCGTCGGTCCATTCTGGAACGGCACGTTCAGCGGGAAGTGGCGACGACCAATTTCCACGCCCGGCGTGGTGGTTGGGATCAGCGCACAGGTAATACCTAAATCTTCTGCGCCACCCAGCAATTTCTCCGGGTCAGAGAGTTTAAACGCCAGCCCAAGCACGGTCGCAATCGGTGCCAGCGTAATGTAGCGTTTGTTCCAGGTCAGACGCATCCCCAGCACCTGCTGGCCCTGCCATTCGCCCATGCAGACAATCCCGGTATCCGGGATAGCGCCTGCATCGGAACCCGCTTCCGGGCTGGTCAGTGCAAAGCAAGGGATCTCCTGACCACGCGCCAGACGCGGCAGATAGTGATTTTTCTGCTCGTCAGTGCCGTAATGTTGCAGCAGCTCGCCCGGGCCTAATGAGTTCGGCACGCCGACGGTAATCGCCAGGATCCCGCTCACGCCGGAGAGTTTTTGCAGCACGCGAGACTGGGCATAAGCCGAGAACTCCAGCCCGCCGTACTCTTTTTTGATGATCATCGCGAAGAAACGATGCTCTTTAAGGTACGCCCACAACTCCGGCGGCAAATCAGCCAGCTCATGGGTGATCTGGAAATCATTCGCCATCCGGCAGGCTTCTTCTACCGGACCGTCGAGAAACGCTTGCTCTTCTGCGGTCAGGCGCGGCTGCGGATAGTTATGCAGCTTTTTCCAGTCCGGCTTGCCCTGGAACAAGTCGCCCTCCCACCAGGTGGTGCCCGCATCAATCGCTTCTTTCTCAGTGCGCGACATCGGCGGCATCACCTTACGGAAACCGCGAAATACCGGCGCGGAAATCATCGACTTACGCATAGGCGCAAAGTTAAATGGCACGAGGATAATGGCCAGAGGCACCAGTACCCACGCCGACCACAGACCAGCAACGCCGAGGGCGGCTGTCCAGGCGAGCAAAATCAGACTGCTGATAAATAAGCTCACGCGGTGATAGAACAACGCGCCGAGCAGGACAACCGTAGCGAGAATACTCAAAATCATCATAACGAAAAGCCCCTTACTTGTAGGAGGTCTGACCACTTGTGATGATATGGTTGTAGTGGATGTAAAAACATTTAGCAATGTGTTTACAATATAATTACAACAAAGCTCACATTGTTGCTGTTTTTATCCGCACTTCAGGTCAAAAAGTCCTGGTCATAGCACCTGCCCGTACTTCTCGCTTTTGGCGGTATCCGGTACACTGCATTTTGTCTATTACATTTATGCTGAAGGATATCCTCATGTACCAGGATCTTATTCGTAACGAACTGAACGAAGCGGCGGAAACGCTGGCTAACTTTTTAAAAGATGACGCCAATATTCACGCCATTCAGCGCGCGGCGGTCCTGTTAGCAGACAGCTTTAAAGCCGGTGGCAAAGTGCTTTCCTGCGGCAACGGCGGTTCCCATTGCGACGCTATGCACTTTGCCGAAGAGTTGACCGGTCGCTACCGTGAAAACCGTCCGGGCTACCCGGCGATTGCTATTTCTGACGTTAGTCATATTTCATGCGTCGGTAACGATTTCGGTTTCAATGATATTTTCTCCCGTTACGTTGAAGCGGTAGGTCGCGAAGGCGATGTACTGCTGGGGATCTCCACCTCCGGTAACTCTGCAAACGTGATCAAAGCGATCGCAGCGGCGCGTGAGAAGGGAATGAAAGTGATCACCCTGACCGGTAAAGACGGCGGCAAAATGGCTGGCACGGCGGATATCGAAATTCGCGTACCGCACTTTGGTTATGCCGACCGCATTCAGGAGATTCACATTAAAGTGATCCATATCCTGATCCAGTTGATTGAAAAAGAGATGGTTAAGTAAGTCTGGCGTAGGCCGGATAAGACGTTTACGCCGCATCCGGCAATTGTGCACCGATGCCTGATGCGACGCTGACGCGTCTTATCATGCCTACAAATCTGTACGCGAACCGTAGGCCGAATAATGCGTTCACGCCGCATCCGACCTGAAAATTCTTAAATCAATCTTCGCCGGGGGCCATGCGCTCCCGCTGTTGTGGAGGTTACCCATGTGCGAATTGCTCGGGATGAGCGCCAACGTCCCTACCGATATCTGCTTTAGTTTCACCGGGCTTGTACAGCGTGGTGGTGGAACCGGGCCACATAAAGATGGCTGGGGCATTACCTTTTACGAAGGTAAAGGCTGTCGCACATTTAAAGATCCACAACCCAGCTTTAATTCCCCCATCGCCAAACTTGTCCAGGACTACCCGATAAAATCCTGTTCGGTGGTGGCTCATATTCGCCAGGCTAATCGGGGCGAGGTGGCGCTGGAAAATACTCACCCATTTACCCGCGAGTTATGGGGGCGTAACTGGACTTATGCCCATAACGGACAACTGACGGGCTACAAATCACTGGAAACCGGCAACTTCCGCCCGGTCGGTGAAACCGATAGCGAAAAAGCCTTCTGCTGGCTCCTGCATAAATTAACGCAGCGTTACCCGCGCACACCGGGCAACATGGCGGCAGTGTTTAAATATATCGCCTCACTGGCGGATGAACTGCGGCAGAAGGGCGTTTTCAACATGCTGCTTTCTGACGGGCGCTATGTGATGGCGTATTGCTCGACTAATTTACACTGGATCACCCGCCGCGCGCCGTTTGGCGTGGCAACGCTGCTGGATCAGGATGTGGAAATCGACTTCAGCTCGCAGACCACACCGAATGATGTGGTCACGGTGATTGCAACACAGCCGCTGACGGGCAATGAAACCTGGCAAAAGATTATGCCAGGCGAATGGCGCTTATTTTGCCTCGGGGAGCGTGTAGTTTGATGCCAGTTGTGGCTGCACAACTTCGTGGCTTAACGGCTTGCTGACCACGTAACGACCATTGACCACAGAAACGGTCGGTGGCTTACGGGTTTGCTCAAAGTAGTCGTAACCCGGCTTCAGTTGCTCCCAGAAGTCCTTAAAGTTGGAATATTTATGGCGCTTCATATTGGCGTCGGTCATGCGGAACGGGTAAATACTCACCTGCACGCTCGGCTGACCAAACACCAGCGCACCAGTAACGAACTGGAAGATCTCATCAATACCCTGATTGGTCATTGCGTAGCAGCCGATGGAAACACAATCGCCGTGGATCATCAGGTATTTCCCTTCATAACCATGCGCACGGTCATAGGCATTGGGGAAACCAATATTAATCGCTTTGTAGTAACGGCTGTCTGGTTTTAACTGATTACGCTGGACGCTATAAAACCCTTCCGGGCTTTTGAAATCGCCCTGACGCTGTTTTGGCCCTAAGCCGCCGGAATATTTACAGATTTTATAACTGTCGAGCAGCTGATATTGCTCGCCCATTTTGACGTAGAGATCGAGCGTACGTTCTTCCTTGAAGATCTGGATGTAGACAGGGGATCCCATCAACTGCTGCTTATACTCTTTGCTCACTGGCGTGGTCGAGCTACTGCTGCCCAGCAAACCGGCAAACGAAACGCACGGGATCAACAACATCGCAAGAATTAATGCGATTTTACGCATACTGCTTATTCCTTGATAAAACGGTTACACACGCCAGGACGGCAAAATAGATCCCAAATCGGAATAGTCTGGATTTGGAAGGCTCACATTATCACCAAAAGAGTTTTACGCAAGCCTGTCGGCGCAGGGTTTACAAATTTCATCGGCAGCGTGCTTTACCCAAAGAGCGCCGCGTGAGTTCCAGTTCTCTCAAATCGTAAAAGTTTATCGGTAAGTTTGTAAATCAGGATCCAGTCCGGTTCGACATGAGCATCGCGATAACCTTTCCATGAACCTTGCAGCGGGTGGTCTTTATAAACAGCTGGAAGCGGTAAAGCATTATTGATAAGAAGCGTCATAAGATATTTCAATTTATTCATATCCTTATGACGCTTTTGTGCAAGTTTTACATCCTTTGAAAATTGTCCCGAGTATTCAATATCCCTTTGAATCATATTTAAATTCCTAATTTATCAAATAAATCATCGGCGTCTTTGGCCTTATGAACATCAACGCCAGCTTCGCTGTTTTTGATTGATTGAATGGTTAATTGATTAGGCTCGCGTAAATCAAACGGCAATGCCTTTTCACGCGCGACCTTTGTGAGGGTTATGCGAACCAGGTCAGAGATGGTCAGCCCCATCCCGGCCAGTACGTCCGCCGCCTGATTCTTCAGATCTTCATCGATTCGGGCGCGAACAAATGCGTTAGCAGCCATTGGGGTATCTCCTGTGCTGTATATTTATTCAGCTTGAATTGTAGCTCAAATGAGCAACAGCGACAATCCATGAGTAATTTAATAAACGGATGTTTTTACATAATTAACTGAAATATATTTATTAATTTTATAATAATGGTTTATTAAGTTTGTTCAGGTACGGGCCGGGATACACTGCAACATCAATGCATGATCAGCCATTATTGAGTATGTCCTTGCCGTCGATTCCCTCTTTTGTGTTGTCGGGATTACTGTTGCTTTGCTTGCCGTTTTCTTCATTTGCCAGCGCCACCACATCACATATCACTTTCAGCTACGCCGCCCGCCAGCGGATGCAAAATCGTGCGCGTTTATTAAAACAGTACCAAACCCATCTGAAAAAACAGGCCAGCTATATTGTGGAAGGCAATGCCGAAAGCAGAAGGGCGCTACGCCAGCACAACCGCGAACAGATAAAACAGCATCCAGAATGGTTTCCTGCGCCGCTCAAGGCGAGTGACAGACGCTGGCAGGCGCTGGCGGAAAACAACCATTTCTTAAGCAGCGACCATCTGCATAACATCACCGAAGTAGCGATTCACCGTCTGGAGCAACAGCTTGGCAAGCCTTACGTATGGGGCGGCACGCGGCCCGATCAAGGCTTCGACTGTAGCGGGTTGGTTTTCTATGCCTACAACAAGATCCTTGAGGCGAAGCTCCCACGCACGGCCAACGAGATGTATCACTACCATCGGGCAACGATTGTGGCGAATAACGACCTGCGCCGGGGAGATTTGCTGTTTTTCCATATCCACAGCCGCGAGATTGCCGATCATATGGGGGTGTATCTGGGCGATGGCCAGTTTATCGAGTCGCCGCGCACCGGGGAAACCATTCGGGTAAGCCGGTTAGCCGAACCTTTCTGGCAGGACCATTTTTTGGGCGCGCGCAGGATTTTGACGGAAGAGACGATTTTGTAAATGGGTAATATTGACGAACTGGCAAAAGGCCGGATGCCACGCGGCATCCGACTTGTTTACATATGGGCTGAAAACTCACGTTCTAAGACATCAACAATGAGCTGGTTTTTTGAAATGGAATGTTGTCTGGCGACGATGGTCAGCCGCGAATCAATGTGATGAGGAACACGAAGCGTCAGGCGTTTTTGCTCTTCTTCTTCACGAAAAGGGGCAATACCGTCCTCTTCACAATCCGCCATCCACTCATCCAGCGCGCTTTCGCCCTCACGATATAATGCCTCAATGCTTGTGGCTACAAAGTCACAATAACCGTTTACATTGAGGAACTTGCCGCGAAATGCGTTGATATCGGCTTCAAATGTCACTGCGGCTGGTTGACCTTTAATTGTGATAATGTTCGATGCTTTATTCATAATCTACCCCTACACAGTTAACAAACCACTCCTTAAGACCTGCTACTGCACCTTTATCCATCACATTCTTTGGATGTGGCTCATGTGTACTGAATTTGGTCGTTCCAATCTGAAATTTCCTTCTGGACCCATTGTTATTTTTTATTGTTCCACCCACCGCTTTAATGAGCGCAACAACATCATCCCATTTAATTCCAGATTTTGGCGGCTCCGTCATTACATCGTCGAATGTTTTTCTATGACGAGAACCTAGCGCGCTGACCTTAATCATACTATCAATCCATGACGTCATTGTATGGTGTCATCGTAGTCTCTTTGCAGTGTGACGTCAATTAATGGTGTCAGGTGCTGCAAAGCATGGAAAAGAATCCCCCATCAACTCAACGCCCCCATAATCTTCAACTCCAGCTCATCCGGCACTTCGTTATACGACAGCACATGCAGCCCCGGCGCAAACAACCTTGCATAACGCGCCAGCAAAGGGCGCAGCTGCGGTGGCACCAGCAGCACCGGGTCTTTCCCCGCCGCTTTCATCTGCTCTTTCACCTGTGGCATCGTACTCTGGAACTGGTTGAGCATATTCGGGTCCACTGGCACGCTGTCGAGCATCACTTTACCGCCCTGTTGCGCCTGATTCACTAGGTTAGTCAGCAGATTTTCCAGCTCATTATTCAGGGTATACACCGTCAGCTCCTGCTTGCGAACGAACGGATGGGTAATGCTGCGCCGCAGCGCCAGGCGCACATCGGCTGCCAGCAGAATATGATCTTTGGTCACCGCGCTACTGGCGACCAGCACGGTGGCGATGGTGACGATATCGCGCAGGGAAACGCCTTCGGTCAGCAGCGCCCGGTACACTTTCAGCAACTGGCTGTAATTGAGCACCGCGCTTAAATCCTCCGCCAGGCGCGGTGCCATCGACGCCAAACGGTTATGCAACTGCGTAATATCGTCATAGTTAAATAAATCAGGAATATAGCTGCGCACAATCTTATTTACATGGGTAGCAATCACGCTGGCGCTGTCGATCACCTGATACCCCATATTCAGCGCCTTCGCTTTCTGCGCAGGCTGGATCCAGGTCACCGGCATCCCGTACGCCGGGTCATTCCCCAGCACGCCGTCTATCTCGCCGTAGGTTTCGCTGGAGGGCAGCGCCATCAGTTTATCCGCCGGAATATCCGCTTCATCAGCCTTAATGCCGTTGATGAAAATAGCGTACTGGCTGGGCTTAAGGCGGAAGTTTTCCCGAATGCGGATCTCCGGCAGCAGCACGCCGTTGCCGTCGGATATCACCTGTCGCACGCCGCGAATACGCTGGGTGAGCGGGTTGCCCTGGGCTTTGTCCACCAGCGCCACCAGCTTGTAGCCGAGGCTTAAGCTGATGGGCTCGATCAGCGGAATGGTTTCCCAACTGACCTGTTGCTCGCTGGTTTCGGTGATGTGCGGGTCAGCGTTTCGAGACTTTTCTCTTCCGCTTCCGCCGCCTGCGGGCGTTTGCTCATCCGCCAGCCGGTAAAGCCAAGCAGGGCGCTGAACAGCAAAAACGGCAGATGTGGCATTCCCGGCACTACCGCCAGTACGAACATAATTCCGGTAGCGGTGTAGAGCACCGACGGGCTTGCCAGCAACTGGTTACGCACGTCATGGGCGATATCGCCGTTGTCGCTGACGCGGGTGACGATAATCGCCGCCGCGGTGGAGAGTAGCAGGGAAGGGATTTGCGCCACCAGCCCGTCGCCGATGGTCATCAGCACATACTGCTGGAAGGCGGCGTCGGCGCTCAGGTTGTATTTGAAGATCCCGATACAGACGCCGCCGATCAGGTTGATCGCCAGAATCATCATCCCGGCGATAGCATCCCCGCGCACAAATTTCGATGCCCCGTCCATCGCGCCGTAGAAATCGGCCTCGCTGGCAACATCTTTACGTCGGGTTTGTGCCTGCGCCTGATTGATCAACCCGGCATTAAGATCGGCGTCAATCGCCATCTGCTTACCGGGCATCGCATCCAGGGTAAAGCGGGCTGAAACCTCGGAAATACGCTCGGCCCCTTTGGTGACGACAATAAAGTTGATTGTCAACAGCGTCAGTAAATCCGAGCGTGAAAGCATTATCGCCGCGCTGCACGGGCAGTCGATTTTCAGTGGCGGCGGATTGTCGCCGTTAAATAAAATCAGCCCGTCTCATCCGCCAAAACCTGCCACCGTGGCGGTGCCGGAAGAGACGGAGAAAAAAGCGCGTGACGTCAATGAGAAAACGGCGCTGCTGAAGAAGAAATCAGCCACCGAGCTTGGTGAGCTGGCAACCAGTATCAACACCATTGCCCGTGATGCGCATATGGAAGCGAATCTGGAGATGGAGATTGTTCCCCAGGGATTACGCGTGCTGATTAAAGACGACCAGAACCGCAATATGTTTGAACGCGGCAGCGCGCAGATTATGCCGTTCTTTAAAACTTTGCTGGTGGAGCTCGCGCCAGTGTTCGACTCGCTCGATAACAAAATTATTATTACCGGGCATACCGATGCGATGGCCTACAAAAACAATATCTACAACAACTGGAACCTTTCGGGTGACCGCGCGCTTTCGGCTCGTCGGGTGCTGGAAGAGGCCGGAATGCCGGAAGATAAAGTGATGCAGGTAAGCGCAATGGCGGACCAGATGCTGCTGGATTCCAAAAATCCGCAAAGCGCGGGTAACCGGCGCATTGAGATTATGGTGCTGACCAAAAGTGCGTCCGATACGCTGTATCAATACTTTGGTCAGCATGGGGATAAAGTGGTGCAGCCGCTGGTGCAAAAGCTGGATAAGCAGCATGTGCTTTCACAGCGAACGCGCTAAATGCTGAATCTTTACGCATTTCTCAAACCCTGAAATCACTGTATACTTTACCAGTGTTGAGAGGTGAGCAATGCGTAAAATCATTCATGTGGATATGGACTGCTTTTTCGCAGCGGTGGAGATGCGCGACAATCCCGCCCTGCGCGATATCCCTATTGCTATTGGCGGCAGCCGCGAACGTCGGGGGGTGATCAGCACCGCCAATTATCCCGCGCGTAAATTTGGCGTACGTAGCGCTATGCCTACTGGGATGGCGCTCAAATTATGCCCACATCTCACCTTGCTTCCGGGGCGCTTTGACGCCTACAAAGAAGCCTCAAATCATATCCGTGAAATCTTCTCGCGCTACACCTCGCGTATTGAACCGTTGTCACTGGATGAGGCTTATCTCGACGTCACCGATAGCGTCCATTGCCACGGTTCTGCGACCCTCATCGCCCAGGAAATCCGCCAGACGATTTTCAGCGAGCTGCAACTGACAGCGTCTGCGGGCGTGGCACCAGTAAAGTTTCTCGCCAAAATCGCCTCCGACATGAATAAACCCAACGGTCAGTTTGTGATTACGCCGGCAGAAGTTCCGGCATTTTTACAAACCTTACCGCTGGCAAAAATCCCCGGCGTCGGCAAAGTCTCGGCGGCAAAACTGGAAGCGATGGGGCTGCGGACCTGCGGTGATGTACAAAAGTGTGATCTGGTGATGCTGCTTAAACGCTTTGGCAAATTTGGCCGCATTTTGTGGGAGCGTAGTCAGGGGATTGACGAGCGCGACGTTAACAGCGAACGGTTGCGAAAATCCGTCGGCGTGGAACGCACGATGGCGGAAGATATCCACCACTGGTCTGAATGTGAAGCGATTATCGAGCGGCTGTATCCGGAACTTGAACGCCGTCTGGCAAAGGTAAAACCTGATTTACTGATTGCCCGCCAGGGGGTGAAATTAAAGTTCGACGATTTTCAGCAAACCACTCAGGAGCACGTCTGGCCGCGGCTGAATAAAGCTGACTTAATCGCCACCGCGCGTAAAACCTGGGATGAACGCCGCGGCGGGCGCGGTGTGCGACTGGTGGGGCTGCATGTGACGTTGCTTGACCCGCAAATGGAAAGACAACTGGTGCTGGGATTATGAATAACATACAAATAAGAGACTATCAGCCTGGCGATTTTCAGCAACTATGCGCTATTTTCATTAGAGCGGTTACGATGACTGCCAGTCAGCATTATTCACCACAACAAATTGCCGCCTGGGCGCAGATTGACGAATCTCGCTGGAAGGAGAAACTCGCGAAATCACAAGTGCGGGTTGCAGTCATTAATGCAAAACTGGTCGGCTTTATTACCTGCGTTGAACACTATATCGATATGTTATTTGTTGACCCTGAATACACCCGCCGTGGGGTTGCCAGCGCTTTGTTAAAACCTTTGATTAAGTCTGAATCCGAACTTACGGTGGACGCAAGCATAACCGCAAAACCCTTTTTTGAACGTTATGGTTTTCAGACAGTTAAGCAGCAACGCGTTGAATGTCGGGGAGAGTGGTTTATTAATTTTTATATGCGTTATAAACAGCAACATTAAATCCAGCTTGCAATGAAAATAACGCAAGCCTAGTATGTGCGCGTTTTCTTATTCCACAAACTGCAAGGAGGTAAATCATGACAAATCCTTTATCAATGACTCTTTGCAGACCTTTCCAGGATTAATTCTTTTTTTCTTGCCCTGGATTCGTCTGCCATTTCCTGATTTTTTAATTGTTACTCTCAATAATTCAAGTCGCAACACATGCAACTTGAAGTATGACGAGTCTATTTACGGAATGGTATATGGGCAATTATATTCGTCCCTTATCCGATGCGGTATTTACCATCGCATCTGATGACCTGTGGATCGAGAGTTTAGCGATCCAACAATTACACACCACGGCAAATTTACCCAACATGCAGCGCGTAGTGGGGATGCCAGATTTACATCCCGGACGCGGCTATCCGATTGGCGCAGCGTTCTTCTCTGTTGGTCGTTTTTATCCGGCACTGGTCGGCAATGATATCGGCTGCGGTATGGCGCTATGGCAAACAGATATTCTCACTCGCAAATACAACGCCGATAAGTTTGAAAAGCGATTATCAGATCTGGATGACGTTGCTGAAGAAAGCTGGCTGGAGGAAAACCTGCCGTCAGCATTTGCACAGCATCCGTGGCGCAGCTCGCTTGGCTCTATCGGTGGCGGCAATCATTTCGCTGAACTGCAACAAGTTGATCAAATCATCAACGCTGAACTGTTTGCACTGGCAGGTCTGGATGCACAACATCTGCAACTGTTGGTTCATAGCGGCTCGCGGGGGGTGGGGCAGTCTATTTTACAGCGGCATATTGCCTCGTTCTCGCATCATGGTTTGCCTCAAGGCAGTGACGACGCGCTACGGTATATTGCGGAACATGACGATGCGCTGGCGTTTGCGTGTATTAATCGCCAGATGATCGCTTTGCGCATAATGCAACAAGTTAAGGCCACGGGAAGTCCGGTTCTGGATGTGGCGCATAACTTTGTTAGCGCGTGTCAAATCGGCGATCAACAGGGCTGGTTGCATCGTAAAGGTGCCACGCCGGATGACAACGGTCTGGTGATTATTCCCGGTTCACGTGGTGATTACTCCTGGATTGTACAGCCTGTTGCGAACGAAAAAACGCTCCACTCGCTGGCGCATGGGGCAGGGCGTAAATGGGGGCGCACCGAGTGTAAAGGGCGTCTGGCAGCGAAATACACGGTGACGCAACTCTCGCGGACTGAACTTGGCAGTCGGGTAATTTGTCGCGATAAACAACTCATCTTTGAAGAAGCGCCACAAGCCTATAAATCGGCTGAAAGCGTGGTGCAATGTCTGGTGCAGGCCGGTTTAATTATTCCTGTCGCGCGGCTGCGTCCGGTGCTAACGCTCAAAAACAGTGGAGGGAAAAAAGGATGATCTTGCTACAACTCTCCTCAGCGCAGGGGCCGGAAGAATGTTGTCTCGCAGTGAAAAAGGCGCTGGAGCGATTAATTAAAGAAGCTGCCCGACAAGACGTCGCGGTAACGGTGTTGGAAACAGAAACGGGCCGCTACTCTGACACGCTGCGTTCAGCTCTGGTTTCTCTGGATGGCGATAACGCATGGGCATTAAGCGAAAGCTGGTGCGGCACTATTCAGTGGATTTGTCCGAGTCCGTATCGGCCTCATCATGGGCGCAAAAACTGGTTTCTGGGCATTGGGCGTTTTACCGCTGATGAGCAGGAACAATCGGATGCAATCCGTTATGAGACGTTGCGTTCGTCGGGGCCGGGCGGTCAACATGTCAATAAAACCGACTCGGCGGTACGCGCCACGCATTTGGCATCCGGTATTAGCGTGAAGGTTCAGTCAGAGCGTAGTCAGCATGCTAACAAGCGGCTGGCACGATTGCTGATTGCCTGGAAGCTGGAGCAGCAGCAACAGGAAAATAGCGCGGTGCTGAAATCGCAGCGGCGAATGTTCCATCACCAGATTGAACGTGGCAACCCGAGACGGACATTTACAGGGATGGCTTTTATCGAAGGATAATGAAGGATGAAACTGCCGGAAGGCGATTAAACGCCATCCGGCAGCAAATCAAATAATTACTTCGCCGGAATTTCTTTCAGCAGTTCAGTCAGCAGCGTCCAGTAATGACCTACGCTTTCGATGTGAACTTGCTCATCCGGAGAGTGTGGACCGGTGATAGTTGGCCCGATAGAAACCATGTCCATTTCCGGATACGGTTTTTTGAACAGACCACATTCCAGGCCCGCGTGGATAATCTGGATGTTCGGTGTTTTGTTGAACAGACGCTGATAGGTTTCACGTACCAGATGCATCACCGGAGAATTAGCGTCCGGCTGCCAGCCAGGATATGCGCCTTTCGCTTCGGTTTTCGCGCCAGCTAGTTTACCCAGCGAATCCAGCATGCTCACCACGTAGTCTTTACCGCTGTCGATCAGTGAACGGATCAGGCAGTGAATTTCTACGTTATTGTCAGTCATGGTCACCACACCGACGTTCAGGGAGGTTTCGACCACACCTTTTGCCACGTCGGAATTGCGGATCACACCGTTCGGGGTGGCGTTCAGCAGACGAATAAAGGTATCGCGAGATTTCGCAATCAGGGCAGCTTTATCGTTCGCTACAGAGTCCAGCAACAAGGCCAGATTTTTCTCTTTCTCTGCCAGCTCGTTTTTCAGGATCTCCTGATAGGTATTCACCAGAGATTTCAGGACGTCGACTTTATCAGCTGCGACAGCAATGGTCGCAAAGGCTTCACGCGGGATGGCGTTACGCAGTGTGCCGCCGTTGAAATCGATAAGGCGCAGATCCAGTTCTTCCGCATGACCCGCCAGGAAGCGCACCAGTAGTTTGTTGGCATTACCCAGGCCAACGTGGATTTCACCGCCGGAGTGACCGCCTTTCAGACCTTTTAAGGTTAACTTGAAGGTTTCAAAACCAGCTGGAACCGCTTCACGATCTAAATGCAGGTTGGAGGTGAAGTCGATACCCCCCGCACAACCCATGTAGATTTCACCTTCTTCTTCGGAGTCGGTGTTAATCAGAATATCAGCCTGCAACCAGTTGCTCTGTAAGCCGAACGCACCGTCCATACCGGCTTCTTCGGTCATGGTCAGCAGCACTTCCAGCGGGCCGTGAACCACGTTTTCGTCAGCCAGAACCGCCAGCGCAGACGCCATACCAATGCCGTTATCTGCACCCAGCGTGGTGCCGCGCGCTTTAACCCATTCGCCATCAATATAAGGCTGGATAGGATCTTTCGTGAAGTCATGCACGGTGTCGTTATTTTTCTGCGGCACCATATCGAGGTGGGCCTGTAAGACGACCGGTTTACGATTTTCCATACCTGCGGTAGCAGGTTTACGAATCAGGATATTACCTACCTGATCGCGTTCGACATGGAAACCTTTCTCTTTTGCCCAACCAACAATGTATTCAGCGAGTTGCTCTTCATGATAGGACGGGTGAGGAATAGAACAGATTTTGGCAAAAATATCCCACAGCGGCTGTGGAGATAATTGAGACAGTTCAGACACGTTAAGTCTCCTTGTCGATCACCCGCAAAACAGTATTGCAGGTCACAGGGTTAGCAGAAAATGTTGTCAACACAAGACAGGCTTGCGAGATATGTTTGAGAATACCACTTTATCCCGCGTCAGGGAGAGGCAGTGCGTAAAAAGACGCGGACTCATGTGAAATACTGGTTTTTAGTGCGCCAGATCTCTATAATCTCGCGCAACCTATTTTCCCCTCGAACACTTTTTAAGCCGTAGATAAACAGGCTGGGACACTTCACATGAGCGAAAAATACATCGTCACCTGGGACATGTTGCAGATCCATGCACGTAAACTCGCAAGCCGACTGATGCCTTCTGAACAATGGAAAGGCATTATTGCCGTAAGCCGTGGCGGTCTGGTACCGGGTGCGTTACTGGCGCGTGAACTGGGTATTCGTCATGTCGATACCGTTTGTATTTCCAGCTACGATCACGACAACCAGCGCGAGCTTAAAGTGCTAAAACGCGCAGAAGGCGATGGCGAAGGCTTCATCGTTATTGATGACCTGGTGGATACCGGTGGTACTGCGGTTGCGATTCGTGAAATGTATCCAAAAGCACATTTTGTGACTATCTTCGCAAAACCGGCTGGTCGTCCGCTGGTTGATGACTATGTTGTTGATATCCCGCAAGATACCTGGATCGAACAGCCGTGGGATATGGGCGTCGTATTCGTCCCGCCAATCTCCGGTCGCTAATCTTTTCAACGCCTGGCACTGCCGGGCGTTGTTCTTTTTAACTTCAGGCGGGTTACAATAGTTTCCAGTAAGTATTCTGGAGGCTGCATCCATGACACAGGCAAACCTGAGCGAAACCCTGTTCAAACCCCGCTTTAAACATCCTGAAACCTCGACGCTAGTCCGCCGCTTTAATCACGGCGCACAACCGCCTGTGCAGTCGGCTCTTGATGGTAAAACCATCCCTCACTGGTATCGCATGATTAACCGTCTGATGTGGATCTGGCGCGGTATTGACCCACGTGAAATCCTCGACGTCCAGGCACGTATTGTGATGAGCGATGCTGAACGTACCGACGATGATTTATACGATACTGTGATTGGCTACCGTGGTGGCAACTGGATTTATGAGTGGGCCACCCAGGCGATGGTGTGGCAACAAAAAGCCTGTGCGGAAGAAGATCCGCAACTCAGTGGTCGACACTGGCTGCATGCGGCTACGTTGTACAACATTGCCGCCTATCCTCATCTGAAAGGAGATGACCTGGCCGAGCAAGCGCAGGCTTTATCAAACCGCGCCTATGAAGAGGCCGCCCAGCGTCTGCCGGGCACGATGCGGCAGATGGAGTTTACCGTACCCGGCGGTGCGCCCATCACCGGCTTTTTGCATATGCCGAAAGGCGATGGCCCGTTCCCGACAGTATTAATGTGTGGTGGTCTGGATGCGATGCAGACGGACTATTACAGCCTGTATGAACGTTATTTTGCGCCGCGCGGCATTGCGATGCTGACTATTGATATGCCGTCGGTGGGCTTTTCTTCAAAATGGAAGCTCACCCAGGACTCCAGCCTGTTGCATCAGCACGTCTTAAAGGCGCTGCCTAACGTACCGTGGGTGGATCACACTCGCGTCGCGGCCTTTGGTTTCCGTTTCGGCGCTAACGTTGCCGTGCGTCTGGCATATCTTGAATCGCCGCGTCTGAAAGCGGTTGCCTGTCTTGGTCCGGTAGTTCATACCCTGTTGAGTGATTTTAAGTGCCAGCAACAGGTGCCGGAAATGTATCTTGACGTTCTGGCGAGTCGTTTGGGGATGCATGATGCTTCCGATGACGCGTTACGCGTGGAGCTGAATCGCTATTCATTAAAAGTGCAAGGATTGCTGGGGCGTCGCTGCCCAACGCCAATGTTATCAGGCTACTGGAAGAACGATCCGTTCAGCCCGGAAGAGGACTCACGCTTAATCACCTCATCATCTGCTGACGGTAAATTATTAGAGATCCCATTTAACCCGGTGTATCGGAATTTTGACAAAGGTCTTCAGGAAATCACCGGCTGGATCGAAAAACGCTTGTGTTAAAAATTTGCTAAATTTTGCCAATTTGGTAAAACAGTTGCATCACAACAGGAGATAGCAATGACGTTACCGAGTGGACACCCGAAGAGCAGATTGATCAAAAAATTTACCGCACTAGGCCCGTATATTCGTGAAGGTAAGTGCGAAGATAATCGATTCTTTTTCGATTGTCTGGCTGTATGCGTCAACGTGAAACCGGCACCGGAAGTGCGTGAGTTCTGGGGCTGGTGGATGGAGCTTGAAGCGCAGGAATCCCGTTTTACCTACAGTTACCAGTTTGGTCTGTTCGATAAAGCAGGCGACTGGAAGAGTGTTCCGGTAAAAGACACTGAAGTGGTTGAACGACTGGAGCACACCCTGCGTGAGTTTCACGAGAAGCTGCGTGAACTGCTGACGACGCTGAATCTGAAGCTGGAACCGGCGGATGATTTTCGTGACGAGCCGGTGAAGTTAACGGCGTGAGTGAAATGTGCCGGATGCATCACATCCGGCAATAATCATTAAAACTGATAGGTCATGCCAACCGCGACAATATCATCATTATTAATATTCAATTTGTTATCGCTATCCAGTTGGTTGATTTTATAATCAACAAACGCTGACATATTTTTGTTGAAATAATATGTAGCCCCGACATCGATATAATTGACCAGATCTTCATCACCGATACCTTCAATATCTTTCCCTTTCGATAAGACATAACCCAGCGATGGACGCAGACCAAAGTCAAACTGGTATTGAGCGACCGCTTCAAAGTTCTGTGTCTTATTGGCAAAGCCGCCAGTTATTGGCGTCATTTTGCGTGTTTCAGAATAAAAAGTTGCCAGATAAATATTATTGGCATCGTATTTCAGACCTGTAGCCCATGCTTCTGCACGCTTGCCTGTGCCACGGCTTTGCAGGTTCTGCTCGTTGGTGCGATCTGAGTTGGTATAGGCCCCACTAATGGCGAAATCGCTGCCGCCAAAGTCATATGTCAATGACGTGCCGAAGCCATCGCCGTTTTGCTTTTTAACGTCGCGGTTTTCGTTTTTCCCTTGATATTGCAGGGTTAAGTTCAGGCCATCGATAACGCCGAAGAAGTCGGTGTTCCGATACGTCGCCAGACCGCTGGCGCGTTTGGTCATAAAGTTGTCGGTCTGCGCCGAGGAATCGCCACCAAATTCCGGGAACATATCGGTCCAGGCTTCCACGTCATACAACGCGCCCAGGTTACGACCATAATCGAAAGAACCCAAATCTTTATATTTCAACCCGGCAAAAGCGAGACGCGTTTTTTGCTGTGCGGTATCACTCTCCGCTTTATTTCCGGCAAACTCCGCTTCCCACCGACCATAACCAGTCAGTTGATCGTTAATTTGTGTTTCACCTTTAAAACCAAAACGGATATAACTCTGGTCGCCATCTTTACTGGCGTTATCACTCATATAATGCATGGCTTTAACTTTGCCATAGACATCCAGTTTATTACCGTCTTTATTATATATTTCTGCAGCCTGTACAGATGCAGATGCCACAATGCCCATCACCACTAATGCCAGAGTGCTCTTTTTCATTTTCATTCCTGATTTTAATTAACGCGCGAATATTCAGCGGGAGAGCCCCGTTGAAAACAGGAAAGTTTTTAACCTGAGATTGTTAAAGATATATTACAGATTAATAATATTCTTAAAATGTGGTAATTTATTAAATCTGTAATAAAAGCGTAAACAACTGCCGCTAGGCTTGCTGATCCCGCGCAACAAAACGCCATGCTTTGCTCGCAGATGGTTGGCAACCGACGACAGTCCTGCTAAAACGTTCGTTTGATATCATTTTTCCTAAAATTGAATGGCAGAGAATCATGAGTGACAGCCAGACGCTGGTGGTAAAACTCGGCACCAGTGTGCTAACAGGCGGATCGCGCCGTCTGAACCGTGCCCATATCGTTGAACTTGTTCGCCAGTGCGCGCAGTTACATGCCGCCGGGCATCGGATTGTTATTGTGACGTCGGGCGCGATCGCCGCCGGACGTGAGCACCTGGGTTACCCGGAACTGCCAGCGACTATCGCCTCGAAACAACTGCTGGCAGCGGTAGGGCAGAGTCGACTGATTCAACTGTGGGAACAGCTGTTTTCGATTTATGGCATTCACGTCGGGCAAATGCTGCTGACCCGTGCTGATATGGAAGACCGTGAACGCTTCCTGAACGCCCGCGACACCCTGCGTGCGTTGCTCGATAACAATATCGTTCCGGTAATCAATGAGAACGATGCTGTCGCTACGGCAGAGATTAAAGTCGGCGATAACGATAACCTTTCTGCGCTGGCGGCGATTCTGGCGGGTGCCGATAAACTGTTGCTGCTGACCGATCAAAAAGGTTTGTATACCGCTGACCCGCGCAGCAATCCGCAGGCAGAACTGATTAAAGATGTTTACGGCATTGATGACGCACTGCGCGCGATTGCCGGTGACAGCGTTTCAGGCCTCGGAACTGGCGGCATGAGTACCAAATTGCAGGCCGCTGACGTGGCTTGCCGTGCGGGTATCGACACCATTATTGCCGCGGGCAGCAAGCCGGGCGTTATTGGTGATGTGATGGAAGGCATTTCCGTCGGTACGCTGTTCCATGCCCAGGCGACTCCGCTTGAAAACCGTAAACGCTGGATTTTCGGTGCGCCGCCGGCGGGTGAAATCACGGTAGATGAAGGGGCAACTGCCGCCATTCTTGAACGCGGCAGCTCCCTGTTGCCGAAAGGCATTAAAAGCGTGACTGGCAATTTCTCGCGTGGTGAAGTCATCCGCATTTGCAACCTCGAAGGTCGCGATATCGCCCACGGCGTCAGTCGTTACAACAGCGATGCATTACGCCGTATTGCCGGGCACCACTCGCAAGAAATTGATGCAATACTGGGATATGAATACGGCCCGGTTGCCGTTCACCGTGATGACATGATTACCCGTTAAGGAGCAGGCTGATGCTGGAACAAATGGGCATTGCCGCGAAGCAAGCCTCGTATAAATTAGCGCAACTCTCCAGCCGCGAAAAAAATCGCGTGCTGGAAAAAATCGCCGATGAACTGGAAGCACAAAGCGAAATCATCCTCAACGCTAACGCCCAGGATGTTGCTGACGCGCGTGCCAATGGCCTTGGCGAAGCGATGCTTGACCGTCTGGCACTGACGCCCGCACGGCTGAAAGGCATTGCCGATGATGTGCGCCAGGTGTGTAACCTCGCCGATCCGGTGGGGCAGGTAATCGATGGCAGCGTACTGGACAGCGGCCTGCGTCTTGAGCGTCGTCGCGTACCGCTGGGGGTTATTGGCGTGATTTATGAAGCGCGCCCGAACGTGACGGTTGATGTCGCTTCGCTGTGCCTGAAAACCGGTAATGCGGTGATCCTGCGCGGTGGCAAAGAAACGTGTCGCACTAACGCTGCAACGGTGGCGGTGATTCAGGACGCCCTGAAATCCTGCGGCTTACCGGCGGGTGCCGTGCAGGCGATTGATAATCCTGACCGTGCGCTGGTCAGTGAAATGCTGCGTATGGATAAATACATCGACATGCTGATCCCGCGTGGTGGCGCTGGTTTGCATAAACTGTGCCGTGAACAGTCGACAATCCCGGTGATCACAGGTGGTATAGGCGTATGCCATATTTACGTTGATGAAAGTGTAGAGATCGCTGAAGCATTAAAAGTGATCGTCAACGCGAAAACTCAGCGTCCGAGCACATGTAATACGGTTGAAACGTTGCTGGTGAATAAAAACATCGCCGATAGCTTCCTGCCCGCATTAAGCAAACAAATGGCGGAAAGCGGCGTGACATTACACGCAGATGCAGCTGCACTGGCGCAGTTGCAGGCAGGCCCTGCGAAGGTGGTTGCTGTTAAAGCCGAAGAGTATGACGATGAGTTTCTGTCATTAGATTTGAACGTCAAAATCGTCAGCGATCTTGACGATGCCATCGCCCATATTCGTGAACACGGCACACAACACTCCGATGCGATCCTGACCCGCGATATGCGCAACGCCCAGCGTTTTGTTAACGAAGTGGATTCGTCCGCTGTTTACGTTAACGCCTCTACGCGTTTTACCGACGGCGGCCAGTTTGGTCTGGGTGCGGAAGTGGCGGTAAGCACACAAAAACTCCACGCGCGTGGCCCAATGGGGCTGGAAGCACTGACCACTTACAAGTGGATCGGCATTGGTGATTACACCATTCGTGCGTAAATAAAACCGGGTGATGCAAAAGTAGCCATTTGATTCACAAGGCCATTGACGCATCGCCCGGTTAGTTTTAACCTTGTCCACCGTGATTCACGTTCGTGAACATGTCCTTTCAGGGCCGATATAGCTCAGTTGGTAGAGCAGCGCATTCGTAATGCGAAGGTCGTAGGTTCGACTCCTATTATCGGCACCATTTTTTCTAATAAAATCATCTGGTTACTGTTGCGTTGTTTTGCTTTTCTTAACACAAATGTGCATTTTTGCGCGTTGTGAGTGTGGCAAAATTGTGGCAGGTTTCTTTTTGGAATGAGAAGATACGCTACACATCTCAATCCATCTCAACATACCTTGAACCAGCTCGTAGATGCTGTAAGATCTGTGAAGAGTTTTTCTACTTTACCTAAGTTCATAATATCGGATTAGTTTATAGTTTAAGGATAATATGTGTGAACAGATCTATTTATTTTGATTTATGTGAGAAAAGGCTTACGTTGCTATGCTATAGCGTTGAATTAAGAGGGAAGTTAAATATTCTTAACTATAATCTTCATTGTGAAGATTTTTATGTTCACTTCTTTAATTTATTATTTGGGTATTCCCTAAAGAATACTAATCAAGAGAAGCATAATTTTGAGGGTATCGATCTTATCGATGAGAATGGGAAGATAGTATTACAGGTTTCATCAACTGCAACTAAAACAAAAATTGATTCAGCCTTGAACAAAGACTTAAGATTATATAAAGGCCATCAGTTTAAATTTATATCAATTGCAAAAGATGCTAGTGATTTAAGAAATAAAACTTACACTAATCCTCATGCTTTGGTTTTTATACCGCAGCAAGATATTCATGATGTAAAATCGATACTTAATGTTATTTCACATCTTGACATAACAAAACAGAAAGAAATACACGGTTTTCTAAAAAATGAGTTACAAGAGGAATCTGATAATGTTTTAATCGAAACAAATATTGCTGCTGTTATAAATATATTAGCTAAGGAGGATTTTTCTAATGTTGAAACTACTGACTTCCCGCAACCATTCGATGTAACTGACAAGATTACATTTAATAATTTGAATGCAGCTGAATATATTATTGAAGATTACAAAATCCATCATGGAAAAGTATCCCGCATTTATTCAGAGTTCAACCAGATGGGTAAAAACTCAAGCCTTTCAGTTTTGTCTTCCTTTAGAACTATCTTCGTAAAATTGAGTACACAATACACTGGAGATGAGCTATTTTTTAAAATAATTGACAGCTCTGTTGAAATGGTCAGAAAAAGTGCAAATTTTACACAAATACCATTAGAGGAACTGGAGCTTTGTGTTAGTATACTTGCAGTGGACGCGTTCATACGCTGTAAAATTTTTAGGGACCCTAACGGAGTGAATGATGTTGTTACCAAAGGACATTCATCCTAAAGATAGCTTATATTATAACGGTGGGTTTATTATAGATACGCTGAAACGTTTCGATGAAATTGAATTGATAGATCTTTTTTACGAAACAAAGAAAAAAATTGAAATGTCTATATCAATTTTTGTTTTATCTCTTGACTGGTTATACCTAGCAGGAATAGTTGAATTAAATCCAAAGGGGAAATTGGAATATGTTCATAAAATCTCTCCAGATAGCCAATAAAGATGGGGTTATACGCTTAATAAAGTTTCATGCTGGTTTGAATTTGATCGTTGATGAAACGCCAGTTGATGAAGCATCAACCGAGTCAACCAAAACCACTGGCAATAATGTTGGTAAAACAACAGTATTAATGTTAGTCGATTTTTGTTTAGGCGCAGATGCTAAAGGCATTTATACTGACCCAGAAACTAAAAAGGGCGAATATACACTTGTTAAAAACTTCTTGATTGAAACAGAGGTTTTAATAACCCTAACACTTGTTGAGGATTTAGATGATCCGCTAGCTAAGACCATCGTCATTGAGCGAAATTTTCTCTCTCGTAAAAAATGTATCAGAAGAATTAATGGACTACAAAAAACAATCGAAGAGTTTGAAGAAACGTTAACAGACGTATTAGTTTCTGGCCATTATGGTAATAAGCCTACCTTTTCCCAAATAATATCTAATAATATAAGATATAAAGAACTCAGTGTCACCCATACGCTGAGAACACTAAGCTCATTTACTCGTGATGATGAATATGAGACCCTTCATTTATTTCTTCTTGGATGTGATTTTGGAAAAGGAGCTCTTAAACAAAATTTGTTAGCTAGCATCCGAATGGAAACAACCTTCAAGAATAGGTTGGAGTCTAAACAAACTCGCACTGCATATGAGACATCACTAGCATTATTGATTTCGGAAATTAATGATTTAGATCTGAAAAAGTCTACTTTCTATATCAACCCTAACTTTGAAAATGATCTCAATGCTTTGGATGATATTAAGTATCAATTGAGCACTATAGGTTCAAAATTAAGTAAGCTTAAATTACGGAAAGAACTCATAGTTGAGGCGGTAAAAGATATTGAAAGTGGCAAGATGGAAATTGACACTAATCAATTGAAAGATCTATATACTGAAGCCAGTAATAATATAAAGAATATTCAGGTAAAATTTGAATCATTACTTTCCTTCCACAACCAAATGGTTGAAGAAAAAGTTAAATTCATATCAAAAGAATTACCTGTAATAACTAGTGAGATTAGTAAAACTCAAGAAGATTTAACTATACTTCTTGCCAAAGAAAAAGAATTAGTTGAAAATATAAATAAAAGCGGTTCGTTTGATGAACTTGAAGGACTAGTCTTAGAATTGAACGAAAAACACCGAAAAAAAGGTGAGTTCGAAGCCATTATTAACCAAATTGAGAAAACTGAAAAGAATATCGAAGAGTTAAACGCTCAAGTTGATGCTATTAACAATAATTTATTTTCTGATGATTTTGAGTTAGAAGTTCAATCTCAAGTAAATAAGTTCAATAAATATTTTTCAACTGTGTCTCAAGAGTTATACGGTGAACAATATGCTTTGAAATATGATATTGTTACAGCATCAAAAACAGGAAAAAAAATATACAAATTCAGTTCGTTTAATACCAATTTTAGTTCAGGAAAAAAACAAGGAGAAATTGTTTGTTTTGATATTGCATATATTTTATTTGCAGATGAAGAAAACATTCCTTGTTTCCATTTTTTGTTAAATGACAAAAAAGAACTTATGCATGGCAATCAACTGGTCAGAATAGCTAATCTTGTTGAACGTTACAAATCTCAAATTCAGTATGTTGCATCTATATTGAAGGATAAACTTCCAAAAGAACTGAGCGATGAGAAAAACTTCATTGTGAAATTGTCTCAAGAGAATAAATTATTCCGCATTGAGAATAATTAATCTTGTTAAATACATGCCGTTGATAATACACATTATTAACGGCAGATTTTGATATCAGTTACATTTTTGATGCCAGTAATGATGAACATTTTGTAAGTTTATCCAAAAATCCGGATCCGTGTGAAATACTTCAGCAAGTAATAATGCTTCTTTTATGGATATTGGATCATTATGTATTATAATTTTTCTTATTCTACTATAAGACATTCCTGTCAATTCCGCTAATTTACATAAAGACATATTCATGGGTTTCAAGAATTCTTCATTAAGTATTTCACCTACAGTGCTTGGTTCAGCCTTTTTTGTCCTCACAATTCTCACCTTTCTACTTGTTAGATAACAACTTTTACATCAGCGATAACTTGTTTTAGATAATACCTAATTGCTTTACCTCAACAATTCATTATAGAATTTTTTCGTCTAATGTGGGATGTCCCCTCCGCCCAGAGCTACAAATACTCAAGCCCGGCCTCACCTGTCGGGTTTAGTATCCCTATTTTTCTGGTTATATTGCGAGTAGCGTTGCTATGCAGCAAAAACACCTATCCATTGACCATTCCTTCCTGTTTGGGATCAGGTTTTGCCCTTCATACATACTTAGTAAAATTTAAATTTGTTTAGCTAAACAAGCCATCGAGGAGCATTTTCTGTTACTCGTTTCGATATATCCGTTGTTAATGATGGTGCTCTCATAATTATGAGATACCACAAAGGTTAGCTAACCTTTGTGGGTAACTATAGCCAAAATCCATTATTTACATTTTGTTTCATTTTTATTGTTGCTATTTTGTTTAGCTAAACAATTTATATTTTTTGCGTATATCCTGTGCATTTATCCACAAATTCTGTTAGTAACTATGTTTATAACCTGTGCTTGTTTTTTTATGTTTATGACATATGAGGGGCCATTTCATGACATATGAGGGGCAAATTATTGACATATGAGGTAGGGCATTTTTTTTAAATTAATTACAAAACAACGGATTAGCTATTGTTTTATTGTTCTCTAACCAGATCTTTAACCATATATATAACCAAAATACTAAAAGACTTATTAAAACCTTATTGTTGTGCAAAAAACGAACAAAAAATAGAGCTGGTCCAGTGGTTTTTTATTTCCTCTAGCTGTTGAGGTGTTGACAGAAATATTTCAGGTGATAATTTTTGGGTATTCTCAATTCTTAACGTTGGTTTGCAAAATTTAGCGGCTAAAATTATAGCGGCTAAAATCCTGAAAATATTTTCTGAGAGATAGGTTCTGCTATGAAACCAGTTATGCCTGAACTTATAACCGTCGAAGAGTTAGCTTTTGCTTTGAAGAAAACAGTGAAAAGTATCCGTAGTGATGCAACTCGGAACCCTAAATGCCTCCCTCCCAGATGCCGTCTTCCTGGCAATAAGCGACTTTTGTGGCGTCGAGAAGATGTTAAAGAGTGGATAGATAATTCTGTTGAATCAGAGCTGGAAAACCGCGATTTAATGCAGCGTGCTGAAATGGTTCAAAAGAAACGAGGTAGGCCACCGAAGATAAAACCGAAAGAATAATTATCTTAAATTTTGGTATTTAAATCAGTTTCCTTTCAGAAAACACATATATTACACACTTAATATATGAATAAACCTGCAGAAATACATCAAAAAAACACACTGCTTACACCGAAATACACAATGGGTACACAGATATACAACGGCAACAGTGGGGCAGGACATGTAAAGTAGGCCCACCGTAAACGGCGCTTCTACTTTACCTTCCCTTATTCGCAGCTGGGCTGCTCAATGGAGTCCTGCTCTGCGAGGCTGATCGGCTACCGCCTGTATGGAGAATGATATGACCGTTTCTCAAACTAGAAAAAATAGTACACCAATTAAAGTTTATTGTTTGCCAGATGAAAAAGCGCAAATACAGGAAAATGCAGAAGCATCTGGCTTAAGTGTAGCGAGTTTCATTCGTAAAGTAGCAATGGGTTATCAGGTTGAGTCTATTGTAGATATTGATCAGGTTGTAGAGCTTAGCCGAGTAAATGCTGATCTTGGTCGACTTGGTGGGTTACTTAAACTGTGGTTAGCTAACGATCCACGCACAGTTGATTTTTCACCCTCATTAATAAAAACGTTGCTTGCTAAAATAGAATCAACCAGACAAGAACTAAGAAATATTATGGATAGAATCTTGGATAAATAAATTTATGGCTTCCTAAATATCTGTATCTGTTAAAAGTACGAGTTTTCAATATCAATAATCAGTTAAAATTAAGGTGGGCAAATGAAGTTAATGCTCCTAGTATTTTCATCACTGAGAGGGATTTTAGCAGCTAAAAAATCTTTAGCAGCTTCCTTCCTGGCATCCATCATGGCATTACCGGCGACAGCCGGTATCCCTGTCATCGATGGTACTAATGTGGTGCAGACCACAATCAGCGCAGTCAATAACGTTCAGGCTGTGGCTAAACAGATCCAGCAGTACCAGACGCAGCTGCAGCAGTATGAAAACATGCTCAAAAATACAGTCGCGCCTGCAGCCTATATCTGGGATCAGGCCAATTCGACCATCAACAAATTGTTGCAGGCGCAGGACACCCTTAATTACTACAAAAATCAGGCCGGTAGTCTGGATTCATATCTGAAACGTTATCAGGACGTGAATTACTACCGCTCATCGCCGTGCTTTAACAGTAATGTTGAATGTACTGCGGATGAAATCAGCGCACTGCGTAAAGCTGAACAGAACAACTCTGAGGCACGTAAAAAGGCGAACGACGCCGTGTTTAAGGCTCTCGATCAACAGCAGGAAACACTGCAAAGCGATGCTGATAACCTGACAGATTTGCAAACTCAGGCAACCGGCGCGCAAGGGCAAATGGAAGCTATTCAGGCCGCTAACCAGCTTGCCAGTGCTCAAACAAACCAGCTGCTGCAAATCCGCTCGCTTCTGATAGCTCAACAAAACGCTGCAGCAACACTGGCGCTGGCTCAGACCGATAAAGAGGCCCAACAAATAGTTGCTGATGAAAAAGCGTTAGCTGGCGAGAACACACCAAGCCCGAAGCGAATTTGGTGAGGGATAGCTGAATGAAAGATAAACTTTTGGTCATTTTTATTCTAATCATTCCATTGATTCTATGCTCTTGTGATAAAAAAGATGACGATTGTTTATCGACGCCAGAGAATAAATTGAACGAACATAGCTACGATAAATGTGCCCTGCGCAGTAATAACAATCCTAGCCCTAAGCGAGAATGGTAATTATGAGAATAGTAAGCAAACTCACTTTTTTGGGAATGATTTTTTTGTTTTCTGTAAATGCTTATGCTGGTCAATTAGATAGTAGCGGTTTACTTGATACGTTATTAGATAAGTTTCAGCAAGTAGCCAGCACATGGTCATTAGTAATTGGTGATTATGCGAATTGGCTCTTCTGGGGGCTGGTATTAATCAGTATGGTTTGGACATTTGGTATGTTGGCGATGCAAGGGGAAGGTTTAATCAATGCACTTGCAGAAATAGTTCGTTTTTTTGCCGTGATAGGTTTTTTTTATTATCTTTTAATCAACGGCCCAGCCATAGCACAATCTATAATTAACTCAATGAGACAACTTGCAGCAAATGCTTTAGGAACAAGTACTGGTATTTCACCCTCCAGCATAGTTGATATAGCTTTTGTGATATTAACAAAGGTCAGTTCAGCGGCATCAATTTGGTCTCCAATGATTTCGACCATAATGATAACCGTCGCGATAATAGTATTAGTAGTAATGGCGCTTATCGCGATAAATATGCTAATAATGTTAGTTTCTGCATGGGTGTTGTGTTATGCAGGAGTTATTTTGCTTGGGTTTGGTGGCTCGAAATGGACTTCTGATATAGCAATAAATTACTTACGCACAGTATTATCGATTGGTATTCAATTATTTACAATGACATTAATCATTGGGATTGGGCAATCATTTTTAGATCAGTATTTTTCTATTATTAAAAATGATATTCCTGATCTTAATAGTCTTATTGTTTTACTTCTGGCGTCAATTATTCTTTTAGTATTGACGAATAAATTACCGTTGTTGTTATCAGGCGTTGTTGGAGGAGCGTCCTTACAAGGGATCGGTGGTTTTGGAGCAGGTATGATTACTGGCGCTGCTACTACTGCAATCAGTGGCGCTGGGGCAATGGCAATGAGCGCTACAGCTCAAGTCAGTGGTGGTGCTTCCGCTCTAAAAGCAGCATTTGAATCTGCACAAGCGGCGATGGCCGAAGAATCTGGTTCTGGTGATAAAGGTGGTTTAGGTGGAGGATTTGGCGGCGGGGAAGATACCGGTTCCGTAGATACTTCTGGAGGACAACCATCAGGCGGTTCCGGTGGTTCTTCTGCAGGGAGCAATACAGGTAGCGTCAGCGGAGGAAGCCAGGGGTTTGCTTCATCATTCTCACGAGCTGGCCGCATGGCTTCTCACATGGCGAGCGGGCTGTCTAATGGAGCATCGGAGTATCAGATGATGAAGGGAAGTGCTAATTCTATCCGAACACAACAGACTGTTGGTGGGGAAATAGCGAATCAAATACGTAAACACACAGCCGATCGTCAGAGTAACCACGAACAGGATGAGTTTGAGGGTGATAGTTTTACTGGCAGTAAAAAATCTTGATTTAGACGCGTCAGTTAGCGCGGTAACGTTAACTGACGCTTCCACTAAACACCTGTAAGGAGGTGGATAATGGCTGATTATAATAGCTTTGTTTTGGAAGGAATAAAAATTATTTTTGCCGATAACAACAAGGAGTTTATTAAAGAGATTTGTGAACCATTGATAAATATTCTATGCATCGAAGAGTATTATTCTGCTACCGGAATTTATAATTATGATGATGCTTATGAGCAAACTGAGTTACTTAAAAATGCATTAAGGGACTATAAAATGGCTCACTAGTGAAAAGAGGCTAACTTGTATTAGCTCAAACTTGATCTTACACTTTTACTGCATAGGGCTTAACCTAAGCTGACAGTCCGCTCTGTGCCAAGAGCAGACGCTGGTAATTCGTGCCTAATATACTTCACTTAACTTATATCCCAGCTTTGATACAGATCATACAAATTAAATGCCCCAGTAATTGGCAGGCTGAGTAACTTAAAACTCCTTAGAATATAGGATGATTTGTATCGGCACTCATTCCACCATGCATTCCGATTAACCCTGCATAGCCAGTTGAACTTTGCTACTCTGTGAGAGGTAGTACCTTCTATCCAGTGCGAATTTAATTAATGGAATAAATGATTATGAGTGAAAATGATACAACCCCAAAGAAGTCTACAAGCCAGATTAACAAAGCGGTATTCTTTACATCTGCTTTGCTAATTTTCCTTCTTGTCGCCTTTGCCGCCGTATTCCCGGATGTCGCCGACAAAAATTTTAAACTACTTCAGCAACAAATCTTCACGAATGCCAGCTGGTTCTACATACTTGCTGTGGCCCTGATTTTACTGAGCGTCACGTTCCTTGGACTCTCACGTTACGGTGATATAAAGCTGGGCCCAGACCATGCGCAGCCTGATTTCAGCTACCACTCCTGGTTCGCGATGCTTTTTTCGGCAGGGATGGGGATCGGCCTGATGTTCTTTGGCGTTGCCGAACCTGTGATGCATTATCTTTCGCCACCTGTCGGCACTCCAGAGACCGTTGCGGCAGCGAAGGAAGCCATGCGCCTGACGTTCTTCCACTGGGGTCTGCACGCATGGGCAATTTATGCCATCGTGGCGCTGATTCTGGCCTTTTTCAGTTACCGTCACGGTCTGCCTTTAACGCTGCGTTCTGCGCTCTATCCCATTATCGGCGATCGCATTTACGGGCCTATAGGCCACGCGGTTGATATCTTCGCCGTGATAGGCACTGTCTTTGGCGTTGCAACATCGCTGGGTTACGGTGTATTGCAGGTGAATGCCGGTTTGAACCATCTTTTCGGCGTGCCCATCAATGAAACGGTACAGGTCATTTTGATCGTGGTCATCACGGGGTTAGCGACGATTTCGGTGGTGTCCGGCCTGGACAAGGGAATACGCATCCTGTCTGAGCTTAATCTGGGCCTGGCGGTGTTGCTCCTGGCGCTGGTCTTGTGCCTGGGTCCCACTGTGCTTCTGCTGAAGTCATTTGTGGAAAATACGGGTGGTTATCTGTCGGAACTGGTGAGTAAAACGTTCAACCTTTACGCGTATGAACCCAAGTCGAGCAACTGGCTGGGGGGCTGGACATTATTATACTGGGGATGGTGGCTTTCATGGTCGCCGTTTGTAGGTATGTTCATTGCACGCGTTTCCCGCGGCAGGACAATTCGTGAGTTCGTGACTGGCGTGTTGTTTGTTCCCGCCGGCTTTACGCTCATGTGGATGACGGTGTTTGGAAACAGCGCCATCTATCTCATCATGAACCAGGGCGCCACTGACCTCGCCAATACCGTTCAGCAGGATGTTGCGCTTGCCCTGTTTAATTTCCTGGAGCATTTCCCGTTCTCTTCCGTGCTGTCATTCATTGCAATGGCGATGGTCATCGTCTTCTTTGTAACGTCTGCTGATTCGGGGGCAATGGTTGTGGATACTCTGGCATCAGGTGGGGTGGCAAACACGCCCGTCTGGCAGCGAATTTTCTGGGCATCGCTCATGGGCGTTGTTGCTATTGCCCTGCTGATCGCAGGGGGGCTGAGTGCGTTGCAAACCGTAACGATAGCGAGTGCATTGCCCTTCTCAGTTATCTTATTAATATCCATATACGGACTGTTAAAAGCCCTGCGTCGGGATTTGACCAAGCGTGAAAGCCTTAGCATGGCGACTATTGCTCCTACGGCTGCACGTAACCCAATCCCCTGGCAGAGAAGGTTACGCAATATCGCGTATTTGCCGAAGCGCTCTCTTGTGAAACGTTTTATGGACGACATTATCCAACCCGCCATGACGCTGGTTCAGGAGGAACTTAACAAGCAGGGAACGATAAGCCACATCAGTGACGCCGCCGAGGATCGTATTCGCCTTGAAGTCGATTTGGGCAACGAGCTGAATTATATATATGAAGTGAGGCTTCGCGGGTATAACTCACCGACCTTCGCGCTCGCTGCGCTGGATAATGATGAGCAGCAGAGTGAACAACATCGATATTATCGCGCTGAAGTCTATCTCAAAGAGGGCGGCCAAAATTATGATGTAATGGGCTGGAATCAGGAACAGCTGATTAATGACATACTGGACCAGTACGAAAAACACCTGCACTTCCTGCATCTGGTTCGTTAACAGCAACATGCCGCCACAGAGGCGGCATTTATTTATCCCGGCTGCAATATGAGGGAATGCAGAATGATTTCACGCTGGAAATGGATGCTGAAGCAGACATTTAAAAAACTATGGTTCAGGGCAACGTTATTCGCAATTGTCGCAATAATAACGGCCCTTTTATCAATTCTTTTTAAATCAATGATACCTGAGTCGGTTTCCGTGAAGGTTGGTGCGGAAGCAGTCGATAACATTCTGAACATACTGGCATCGAGTATGCTGGCAGTGACCACATTTTCGCTGAGCATCATGGTCACAGCCTACGGTTCAGCCACTACTAATGTGACTCCCAGAGCTACTCGTTTAGTTGTTGAAGACGTCACCACACAAAATGTACTGGCCACCTTCATCGGTTCTTTTCTCTTCAGTCTGGTAGGGATTATTGCCCTCAATATGGGAGCTTATGGAGAAAGGGGGAGAGTCATTTTATTCATTGTAACACTGGTTGTCATTGCCTTAATCCTCATCACATTGCTTCGCTGGATACAGCATTTGACCTCTCTGGGGAGGGTTGGTGAGACAACGGCAAAAGTAGAACAGGCGGCCATCGAAACATTTATTGCGAGAGCAAGAAATCCCTGTCTCGGCGGATATCCATGGCTTGAGAACAATGAACAGCCGAAAGGAACGGTTGCAGTTTATCCGAAAAAGATTGGCTATGTTGAATATGTTGATATGGTGAAACTCAGCAAGCTGCTGACCAATGATCCCCGTCATGTATACCTCGTGGCGCAGCCGGGCAGTTTCATACATCCGTCCACGCCAGTTTTGTACCTGAGTCAGGGCCAGGAGTCATCAATCAGCACCGATTTACTTGAGACGATTATTGTCTCGGATGTACGTTCATTTGCTCAGGACCCCCGATTTTGTCTTAGCGTCATGGCCGAAATAGCCTGCCGAGCCCTTTCCCCCGCAGTGAACGATCCTGGAACCGCCATTGATGTCATTGGCAGAGGTGTACGTATACTTTCCGCTTACGCGCAGAATAAATCTGATGAAATAGAAGTGAAATATCCTTCTGTACATGTTGCACCACTTCAGAATAACGATCTACTTGAAGACTTTTTCTCACCTGTTGCGCGCGATGGTGCCAGTATGAGGGAAATTCAGATAAGGGTACTTAAAGGACTGTCGATGCTGAGTAAGGGTTGGCCTGGAATTTTTGCTGAAGCCGCACAAACCCTAGCATTTGAAACATTAGAGCATGCTACTCGTGCTGACCATATAGATTCTGACAGATATCTAATAAAATCAATTTATTATAATTTATTTAGTGGCGAAGATTCTAATAAAAAACCATAGTTGCGGAGCAAGCGATACGGTTGTTGGCAAGTCAAGGGCAAAGCATTCGCGTGAGAGTGGGCGTCTGCTTTGTGCCAGGAGCGGACGTCTAGTTCGCTGAACCACAAAAAGTCGTTTCTAGTTATATTACTGGCTCATTAGTATCTTTATGCGATAATATTTCATACAACCAAAATTATGATGAAGGGAGTTCAAATGGCAATTACGGTCTATTCTCGTACATTCAAAAAGGAATTGGACATGGTTCAATTGTTAAACCATTACTCATCAGATAACGCACTCAATTTCAGTGATTTCAAGGAATTTGTTGCCTTTGATGCAGAGTGCCCAATTTGCAATGTAAGCGGTGCGATTGTTGTTTCAGAAGGTTATTCGAAAAGAACAAATAAGATAGTCAGCCAATCTCATTTTTCGTTTAGAACAAAAGACGGAACTGATGCACACAAAGTATTTTGCGATCATTACAGTGGTGATGATAAGCAAATAGATTCATCAAGGGATGGTTTTATAAAATTCGGCACCTCAGGTTCTGAGATTACAAGTATAATTCGCGAGCTTGTATGTAGAGGTATTGAACATGATGAGTTCAATCAGGAAGATATTCGAAACATGCGGCAATGGTTTACAGAATTACGCCAGTCAGGCACTTTTTCTGTTAACTATAGCCCTCACATGATCAATCTAATAAGGGCCAGCATGTATTCCCGTAAGGGAGAAAGTAAATATATTGTAGATGAAGAGAGGAAAAATAAATCTTGGTTTGATATAAACGATGAAGTGTATCGTTCGTTAAGATTCAAATATCCATCATTGATGATCGACATGACTAATGAAAATAATTCTGTTTTCTATAATCTTGTGAATAGTACCACATTTACTAAACAAGCACATCGATTAGTAGCACGAGATCGAGGTTATCAGGTTTATGATAGAAGGTTGCTTAAAGAAAAATATGAAGCAACGATAAGGGTTGCACAAAAAATAACCAGGCATCACGAATTTCTTTTTAGGAAAATCAGGGGTATATCCGCTGTTAAAAAAAATAACCCCCTTTTGGCTGTATCTGCCTTGCTTCTTTTTGTCTCGGACTGGAATGAAACAACTGCAATCAACAAATTCATCAAATTGTGTGGTGTAGGGAAATCTAAAAATAATGATGAGGGGAATGTAATTGGCTTAAATCCCTTTATTCATTACGATGTCTGGAATGTTATTCATCAACTTAAGGATTTAATGGTTACACTTCCAGACTTCTCAAATCTTGATGAAGAATTTGACAGAGAAAAATCCAGATTAATTGAACTTTATAAGCTCTAACATAAACTAGCAGGCTGCGTATACAGTCTGCTAATTTTCATAGTAAAGACTTCATGCTTCAGTCTCGAGTTGGAGCTATCCGGCACACATCACCCAGGCAATTCAACCGAAATTTTTCATGGGGGGTAGAGAAGTTTTGTCTCGAAGATTTGCTTTACAGCATACTAATCATTGAACCTCTGTTGAACCATAAGAAACTGGCAAGCACAATCCGTTGCTTGGGCATTGAATTCGACGATGCGTCGTATAGCTCTGACTTGAACAAAACATAAGGTTTTTAGGGCTGCAACAGCACCTCTGTGTCATAGGCGGAAGTTAACAAACATTAAAATCTCTAAATCTGTAGGGATCAGACTCCTTCTATAAAAGGATACTGTTCATATCCTTAGTTGTATATAGGTGTGTTTAGAGTATTAGGATGCTAGTTTTGAAAATTAATTTTTTAAACATATTGAATTTTTTAAGAATTGGGAATAGTGTATAGCTTTGTCATGGCGGATTTTTTCTCTTCAAGTATTTATTTGAACACTACTTCTTGCACCTGCAAGGTTACAATATCGTGTAAATTTCTTCACAAAGACATAGATTATAATTTTTACTTAAAGGAAATTCAATGTCAAAAAATCTCCCGGTTTTATTAAGCTCGCCATCAACAACTAATTTTCCTGCAACAGTTAATACTGAAATAGAATTCCTTTCGCAAGCTAGAAAGTTGTTAGATTCTGGCTTCCCTGATCATGCTCTTTTAGATATATGGAATGCATCCATTCATAATCTTAGGCGGCGAATTGAGGCTTATGGTTTAGACTTATTCCTTTCCGCAATAAAGGATGATAGTGGTCGTAAAAAATATGATAAAGATGGTGAAACAATAAACGAGAGATGGTCAGGTGTAGATGATTTAGTGCTAATAAGTGGAGCCACCAAATTAGGGGTTCTGCATAAGAAAGCTGGAAAATCATTAGAAATGATCAATTGGATGAGAAACCATGCCTCTCCAGCCCATGCAAGTGATAGTAAAGTAGAGTCTGAGGATGTGTTTGCTTTGGCTCTTATGCTCCAGAAGAATTTATTCGAATCTGATATGCCAGACCCTGGACATTCGCCATCTGGATTATTTGAACCCATAAAAAAATCTGAACTATCAATTGAGAGCATAGACTTACTTAAAGATCAAATAAGAGCATTTAAGCAAGCTGATATAAGAATAACATTTGGATTTTTATTGGATTTAATAACTAAGGGGGAAAATCCTGCTTATGTTAATGCTAGCAAGTTGTTTGAACAAGCATGGGAAAGATCTAATGATGACCTTAAAAAAACAGCGGGGGAAAGATATCACTCATTTATGCTGGAGCCCGAATCGGATACAAGTGAGGATAAAGGAGCAAAAATAAGAATTTTAGAGACTTTAGTAAAAGTTAATGGTGTGAAATTTATACCTGATGCTGCTAGGGCAAGTTTATACAGACATGCGGTTAAACAGCTAGCTAAAGCTAAGGATACATCTTACGGCTGGAATGATGAAGAAAGAGCAGCCAAGGCACTTATACAATTTGGACCTCATGTTCCATCTATTGCTTTTGAAGATGTATATCAAGAAATACTTACTGTTTGGGTGGGGAATTACTGGGGAAGATCTGATGCACATTTAGTACTTCAACCATTTTTAGATGTGTTAAATAGTAATCAATTGATGGCTCTCTCACGGTTGTTCGTGGAGAATGAAAGAGCAAATTCAGAACTGGTGTCATCAAGGCCCAAAAGAAGAGCAATAGAATTACTTGAGATAATAAAAAATAATCTAACAATTCAAGCAAGCATTGATGAAATTGATAGGATCATTTCTGAAATTGATAAAATGTAATTTATTTGCAATTAAGCCATGCTTTTTAGGTGGCTTATTTTTTTTGAATCTACTACTTATATTGATATTAGCAATGTAATTGCTAAAGTATTCCTAGCCCACTATTCATCTAAATATGGTTGTCGAAAGGCCCGCTTCTCGCTCAAAGCAGACTGTCAGATTTGGTTGCATTTTGCCTACGCAAACTGTCAGTTCGAGCCTGAGCTAATACAGCTAACTGGATGTTAGCCTTTTTTAATTTTATTTTTAGATTGTTCAATGTGATGATTTAACACTTCTCTCTTTGCCTCTTCATAGGTTAGCTCTCCATTGATTACCTTATTTTTTATTTCATTAAAAAATGAGGAGCCTTTGGGATCTTTACTTGATAAAAAAAGACTGGCTTCAGCTCTCCGAAAAGCTTCTTTCCTTGCTTCTATAGAAAATGAATTAGCAGGGTTATTTTTGTTCATAAGTTGAAGTGCCCTTATTATTTATATTCGGGATGTTTTTATCTACAAGAGTTAGTCTTAACTCCGAGAATTTATTTCCTGATATTTTATAACACTGATTTTCATTTTTTTCAATATAAAGAGATTTGCTTTCTGGGCTACCACATGTCGTAGATGTTCTTGCATCAAGAAAAATAAACTTTTCTTGAAATCTTTCAATATATTTCATTGCTGTCATGCTAATAATAAAAAGAGCAACTGACACAGCAAAAAGGGATAAGCCTGATACTAAACGATTAAAATTAAATTTCCTTTTAATAACTAATGAACTGGCTAGATTGACCATGTTATAGGGGACCATAATTATGAGTCCTATTAATATTATTTTTTCAGGAAGATTGTTCACCTGTATATGATGTTGAGCCAAGTTTCCAATATATACTGAAATCATAGAGGATATTACTATTTTTGCTGGGGATACATCTCGCAAAAATATGTATATATAGACTGTAGTTGCACAAATCATTGCTCCTATTGGAAATGAGAGCATGAAAGCATAAGCTAATGTTGAGTAATTAAGATTTTCTGGGGCTATACCATAAGCTATGTCAAGCTTAAACTTTGCGATCCATAAGCATACTGAATATGTAAAGCCAGTTACGCCCCACTTAACCACTGTATTATTAAATACTTTATTTAATAAATCACGATATCCTATGTATACACTGGTTAATAAAGCTATAGATGATAGAAAAATTGGAGCGGCAATGTATATATTTTCTAGCCATAATGGGTTTTCTACAATCAAGTATCCAAAAGGTATTAAGTATATTATAGCCAATAGTTGAGGGTTTTTTAATTTGGATGATGCGTCAACCAACTTATTTTTATATTCCATACAACGTCCTTATTTCAACTTTAACGCCAAATCTTCAGCTTTTGGATGATAATACCGCATTAGCATTCTTGGATCTTTATGTCCTGTAATTTTGGTCAGTTCATGCATAGGGAAAATTTCAGCAAGTCGAGAAGTTGCTTCATGTCGAAGGTCATGAAATCTTAAATCTTTAAGGAATGATTCATCACATAATGAGTTTGTTTTCTCGTATCGTTCTCTGGCTCGTTTTACAGCTCGGTCAAAAGCTCGGGTAATCGCGTCTGCACGCATATCAAAAACCTTATCAGCAGCTGGCTTAGAATGTTCCTTGAGACTGGACAGTATCGTGATGGCTTTCGTTGATAAAGGGACATCGCGGGCATTACCATTCTTAGTATCCGGCAGATGTGCAACTCGCCGATCAAGATCGATAAAGCGCCATCGAAGCTCTGCGATTTCGCTACGGCGCATGGCTGTCTCTAACGCCAGAAGAATGATTGCTGGCAATACTAATGAATGTGTTGCGGCGATGATATGTTCGATCTCGTTGGCTATTTCCTTTCCTGACGTAACACCGGTTTTCTCAGAAACTACAGGCAGCGCTTCCAGGCGTCTGGTCCTGGAGTTCTTGGGTTGAGGTTTGCGAATGGCCTCTACGGGGTTCAGCAGGCTCTCCATGCCCCATTCTTTCCGCGAAACGTTGAATACATGAGAAAGTAAGGCCAAACGCCTTAAAACGGTTGCAGGGGCATAGATTTTCAACCATTCATCTCTCAGCTTGGCGACATCGGCACTCCTGATGCTGGCCATATAGTTTTTCGCCAGCTGAGTGCCTTTTAGTATCCGCACCAATGATCGGTCTTGCACTGCCCCTTTTTTGTCGGGAACAATCTCTTTTTCATATCGCGTTAGGGCTTCATACAATGTCGTAGATTCCGCTTCGCTGCGGCTAAGCCAAACTCCTCTCGCCATTTCTGACTCGATCATTTTGGCCCAAGCTTCTGCTTCTACTTTGGTGTTAAAGGTTTTGGTTTGAGAGGGAAAACCTCGTTTACGGATTTGAGCTTCCCATTGGTAGTTACCACGTTTGCGTATAGTCGCCATTTCTGTCTGATTCCTAACGAACTGTGGCAATATTGTGGCAAAAAATCCATTTAAATTCGATAGGTATTGATTTTACAAGATCAATTTACGCATTCGTAATGCGAAGGTCGTAGGTTCGACTCCTATTATCGGCACCATTAAAATCAATAAGTTACACATCATTAGTACCTTCCTTATTTTTTGACTGGGACAAATTTGGGACCGATGGGTTCAGGATCGAGTCTATTTGCCGTGCGTGTTCGGTAAGGTGATTAGGTGCAAGGTGAGCATATCGACGAACCATTTCGATAGACTCCCAGCCTCCCATTTCCTGTAACACTGACAACGGGACTCCGGCTTGAACCAGCCAACTTGCCCAGGTGTGTCTCAAGTCGTGAAATCTGAAATCATCAATACCAGCCCGTCTCAGCGCCGCTTTCCAGGCTGTGTTTGCGTCATACCGCATCTTCCTGACTGTTGGCGCTTTCGTTCCGTCTGGTTTGGTACAGCTTTCCTTGTACACAAATACCCAATGGTGATGATTCCCGATTTGTTTTTTCAATACTCGACATGCAGTATCATTCAGCGCAACGCCAATTGCGCGGTTTGATTTACTCTCTTCCGGGTTTATCCATGCCACCCGGCGCTGCATATCTATTTGTTGCCATTCAAGGTTGATGATGTTCGAGCGTCTTAGGCCTGTTGCCAGTGCAAATTCAACAACAGACTTTAATGGCTCCGGACATTCATCAATCAGCCTTTGTGCTTCATGGGGCTCCAGCCAGCGGATCCGTTTATTCTTTGGTTGGGGCACTTTAATAATTGGTGCCTTATCCAGCATTTTCCATTCACGCTCTGCGGCTCTTAGTAGGGCCTTTATAAATGAAAGATGCGTAGCCTTCGTTGCAACGGACGCTGGTTTTGGCGTGTATTCTGGAACAGGTTTCCCTTTTTTTCTGCATGCTTCTGCCCTGAGTTTCCAGTTTTCCTCATGACGCCGGTTCGTCATTTTCTGCATTGCTGAATAAATTTTTGATTCAGTAATGTCTCTTAGTTGCATTCCTGCGAAATGTTGAAGCCAGAATCCGATCCGGCTTTTGTCATCGTCCAGTGATTTTTTATGTGCTTTCTCTTCAAGCCACCTGACACACGCTTCCTCGAACGTTATATCAGGTATTTCACCAAGTTTGCTGACCCGCCATGCTTCAGCCTTTAGCTTGTCATGGAGTTCTGTCGCCTGCCTTTTGTCCTTTGTTCCAAGAGACTGTTTAAATCTTTTACCGTTCGGCAATGTGAAACTGGCGTACCATATTTCACTTCTGCGGAAGAGTGACATTTTCTTTCCTCTGTTATGCCATCACCCGCGCTCACCTTGATAGTATGCAGCGGAGACTGAAGCGCCGCAATGCAGGCTTGTCGCGTTGTGAGGTAAGGAGATTTTGGTTTAGTGGGGTCTTTGCGTGTTGCCTGTAGGCGGCCTGTTCGTATCCAGTTGGTGGCGGTTGGTCTGGATATCTTAAGAAACTGACAGGCCTCATCGAGTGTGAGGCTGTATGATTCCATGGTTACCTCTGCTTTTTGAACGCATGTCACGTAACTTCTTAATGTGTTCTGCCGTTTCGATCTCTTCTGATATCCGATCTGCATCAGCTTTATTCACAGGTTCAAAGTCATGATTAAAGCGGAACATGCTGGCGATACATGTTCTGCCTTTTCGGATGTAGTGAACTTTGTTGTGGGTAGAACGCAGGATTTTGCAGGGAGTGCCGTGGTGGTCGACGTACCAGGTGTTAGGAAAAATGATTCTGAACATTTTTACACCTCAGTTGGACGATGTTGAAATTTGCTGCTTTGAGGCCATCACAATCCCCATTGTTTGTTCTTAAGTTCGATCTCCTCCTGGCAACTTGCACAAGTCCGACAACCCTGAACGGCCAGGCGTCTTCGTTCATCTATGGGATCGCCACACTCACAACAATGAGTGGCAGATATAACCTGGTGGTTCAGACGACGCATTTTTATTGCTGTATTGCGCTGTAATTCTTCGATTTCTGATGCTGAATCAATGATGTCTGCCATCTTCCATTAATCCCTGAATTGTTGGTTAATACGCTTGAGGGTGAATGCGAATAATAAAAAAGGAGCCTGTAGCTCCCTGATGATTTTGCTTTTCATGTTCATCGCTCCTTAAAGACGCCGTTTAACATGCCGATCGCCAGGCTTAAATGAGTCGGTGTGAATCCCATCAGCGTTACCGTTTCGCGGTGCTTCTTCAGTACGCTACGGCAAATGTCATCGACGTTTTTATCCGGAAACTGCTGTCTGGCTTTTTTGATTTCAGAATTAGCCTGACGGGCTATGCTGCGAAGGGCGTTTTCCTGCTGAGGTGTCATTGAACAAGTCCCATGTCGGCAAGCATAAGCACACAGAATATGAAGCCCGCTGCCAGAAAAATGCATTCCGTGGTTGTCATGCAGCCTCCCGACGGGCAAGAATCCTTGAGCCGAACGCCATCAACTCTCCACGATCAACGGTCGTAAAGTGGCAGTGTGTACGGGGGTATGGGTGCCAGATAATGAGCATCGAGCCTTTATTATTTCCACTGACGGGTTTCTCAGTGAGTGGGTTAATAAATGCCAGTCGTCCTGCCGTGATGAATCTGACCTCACTGGCGGTTTGTATCGCTTCATGAAACCATCCGACAGATGTGTCAGCAGGCAATAACATTACACATCCCACACTACTGAATTTGTTTTCAGTGGCTGCCTTTTTCACAAAAGGGGAAATATTGCTGTATGGTGGATTCAACCAGACATAACCAGAGGCATATCCCATTGCTTCAGGCCATGAAGTGGTTAATGTGTTCTGCTCCTGTGAGATAAAAAGCCGACATAGTCGGTTTTTTTCGCTGGCTGCAGCATCAAGTTGAAAAACGAACTCTGCATTAAGCGCAGCAAAAATCTCTGGTGGTGTGCGCCAGCTGTCGCGATGTTCGGCAGGAGTATTGCTTCCGGTGAAATCAGTCATACAGCCCCCCGTTTATTATTTATCTCCTCAGCCAGCCGCTGTGCTTTCAGTGGATTTCTGATAACAGAAAGGCCGGGAAATACCCAGCCTCGCTTTGTAACGGAGTAGATGAAAGTGATCGCGCCTACCCGGATATTATCGCGAGGATGCTTCATCGCCATTGCTCCCCAAATACAAAACCAATTTCAGCCAGTGCCTCGTCCATTTTTTCGATGAACTCCGGCACCATCTCGTCAAAACTCGCCATGTACTTTTCATCCCGCTCAACTACGACATAATGCAGGCCTTCACGCTTCATACGCGGGTCATAGTTGGAAAAGTACCAGGCATCTTTTCGCGTCACCCACATGCTGTATTGCACCTGGGCCATGTAAGCCGATTTTATGGCCTCGAAACCACCGAGCCGGAACTTCATGAAATCCCGGGAGGTAAACGGGCATTTCAGCTCAAGGCCGTTGCCGTCACTGCATAAACCATCGGGAGAGCAGGCGGTGCGCATACTTTCGTCGCGATAGATGATCGGGGATTCAGTAACATTCACGCCGGAAGTGAATTCAAACAGGGTTCTGGCGTCGTTCTCGTACTGTTTTCCCCAGGCCAGCGCCTTAGCATTAACTTCCGGAGCCACACCGGTGCAAACCTCAGCCAGCAGGGTGTGGAAGTAGGACATTTTCATGTCAGGCCATTTCTTTCCGGAGCGGGGTTTTGCTATCACATTGTGAACTTCTGAAGCGGTGATGACGCCGAGCCGTAATTTGTGCCACGCATCATCCCCCTGTTCGACAGCTCTCACGTCGATCCCGGTACGCTGCAGTATAATGTCCGGTGTCATGCAGCCACCTTCTGTTCAGAGGCTTTCTGTTTCAGGAATCCAAGAGCTTTCACTGCTTCGGCCTGTGTCAGTTCTGACGATGCGCGAATGTCGCGGCGAAATATCTGTGAACAGAGCGGCAATAAGTCGTCATCCCATGTTTTATCCAGGGCAATCAGCAGAGTGTTAATCTCCTGCATGGTTTCATCGTTAACCGGAGTGATGTCGCGTTCCGGCTGACGTTCTGCAGTGTATGCGGTATTTTCGACAATGCGCTCGGCTTCATCCTTGTCATAGATACCAGCAAATCCGAAGGCCAGACGGGCACACTGAATCATGGCTTTATGACGTAACATCCGTTTGGGATGCGACTGCCACGGCCCCGTGATTTCTCTGCCTTCGCGGGTTTTGAATGGTTCGCGGCGGCATTCATCCATCCACTCGGTAACGCAGATCGGATGATTACGGTCCTTGCGGTAAATCCGGCATGTGCAGGATTCATTGTCCTGCTCAAAGTCCATGCCATCAAACTGCTGGTTTTCATTGATGATACGGGACCAGCCATCAACGCCCACCACCGGAACGATGCCGTTCTGCTTGTCAGGGAAGGCGTAAATTTCTTTCGTCCACGGATTAAGGCCGTACTGGTTGGCGACGATCAACAATGCGATGAACTGCGCATCGCTGGCATCACCTTTAAATGCCGTCTGGCGAAGAGTGGTGATCAGTTCCTGTGGGTCGACAGAATCCATGCCGACACGTTCAGCCAGCTTCCCAGCCAGCGTTGCGAGTGCTGTACTCATCCGTTTTATACCTCTGAATCAATATCAACCTGATGGTGAGCAATGGTTTCAACCATGTACCGGATGTGTTCTGCCATGCGCTCCTGAAACTCAACATCGTCATCAAATGCACGGGTAATGGCTTTTTTGCTGGCCCCGCAGCGTTGTAAATGATCGATGCAGAGCGATTCAAACAAATGCTGGGGCAGGCCTTTTTCCATGTCGTCTGCCAGTTCTGCCTTTTTCTCTTCACGGGCGATCTGCTGGTAGTGACGCGCCCAGCTCTGAGCCTCAAGACGATCCTGAATGTAATAAGCGTTCATGGCTGAACTCCTGAAAATGGCTGTGAAAATATCGCCCGCGAAATGCCAGGCTGATTAGGAAAACAGGAAAGGGGGGTTAGTGATTCAGGCCGTTACCGCGTCCGTCGAGAAAAACTTCCACGAGCAAATCACGGGTATAAGTGCGCTCGATGCCGCGATGCAGATAAAGCCGTCCGCGTAAATTAGCTGATGCAGTCCAGGTACCATCTTTGTGTTTGACCAGCATTCCTGGCATGACCGCACCTCGATTAACGGTCTGCGTTCCGTAATGTTGATGAACCATAAAAACTCCTGCCCGTAAGCTGGGCTGCTGAACATATAAAGACTTCTGCGCGTATTCAGGCGGTGGATGGCCGCCGGTTGTCATAACTAAGCCGCCTCGTTGAAGCGACTAAGGTATGAAATGTTGAGTTAATTTCAGCTGGTCACACCGACGTTCACGCGTCCGTTTCACCCCTCGCACTCCCCGAAGCCTGCTGAAATTCAAACTGCGGATCTAAGCGGTCATCGCAACGGTGAATCAGGTAGTTGCCGTATCGTTGTGTTGTTGCGATGAATTTATTTAAAACTATAGTTGTTTTATCGTCAACAACAAAAGTTGTTTTATTGGTTGTTTTAGATATAACTGGTTGTATTTAGGATGGATTTATTTTGTGACTTGAATCGCATAGCGATAACTGAAGCGAGGTTATGGTGGTTTTTTTAACGGTGTGTGTGATGAGGGGAGGGCAAAAGAAAACCCGGCACGGTGACCGGGATTCTTACGCCGTTAGGTAAAGATATTATTGCGGTGGCTTAATATTACTACCTAGAGCAAAGATAGGAATTAGTTCTTTACTGAATGAGCACAATGCCCAGTTGATAATTTTTAATTGGTACTACCCATGCTTCCTATATGTCTGCGGCATGCTCCCAATAACCTTACCGAAGATGAACACCCGGTTCATCTCGTCTTTCTCGATCGGGTCCCACGGTGAGTAGCTTTTGTTATCAGAGATGACCAGCAGCTTATCCTTCATCATTTGCAGGCGCTTTACATGGGCTGTGTCGTCGTACAGAAACGCATAGATACCATCACCGTCGAAAGATTTAACTGTGATATCAACGAACAGCAGATCACCTGGTTCGATCGTTCCTGACATGCTGTCACCACGCACGTTAATGATGCGGATATTTTCCGCCTTCCTACCATCGAACATGTGACGAGCATCGTCAAACGAGTACTCAACCGAGCGTAGAACTTCTACAAACTCACGGTTGATGACTCCCGGCCCAGCACTGACTTCTATATCAAGAACGTCAATCTTGAAGTATTTGGAATGGCTGACAGTTGATTGTATTGGTTGCACTGTACTGTCTGACATATTTCCAACGCCAGAAGATAACCATTCTGCGCGCACACCCAAAGCGTTCGCGATCTCCACGATTTTAGTTGTTTGATTAGCTTTCCCTGTTTCGATTTTCTGAATAGCAGCCTGGCTAACCCCGACCAAATCCCCAAGCGCCTTTTGTGTAAGGCCTCGCGCTAATCTGGCTTCTTTAAGTCTTTCTGAGAGTGTTGTTTTCATAGTCCAAATGTACAACCAAGGTTTTATTCCATCAAACGAAAATGGTTGTTGACTAAAAACAACCATAGTTTTAATCTTGATTCAAATTAACCACGGAGGTTGTTATGAACCCAGCTATCAAAACAGCGATCAATATCGTTGGTTCACAAAAGAAACTGGGCGCTGCTTGCGAAGTTTCACAGCAGGCCGTCTATAAGTGGCTTCACAACAAAGCAAAGGTATCCCCTGAACATGTCGGCAGCATTGTTACGGCTACTGGTGGAGTAGTGAAGGCATACCAGATTCGCCCGGATCTTCCGAAGTTGTTTCCACACACCGAAAAGAATGCAGCTTAAATTTCCATTTCACGCTCTTTAACAATAAGCAATCAACTTAACAGTCAATTCAAACTAAAGGAGTCAATTATGCAACCACTTACATACCAACAGACTAGCGGATTTAGCCCGACTGCGGTGATAAATCGTTCTCAAACAAAACAGGTGCCAGGCCACGAAAAAATCCGTGATGCCGTCCGCGCCTGGTCGGCTGTAGATAATCAGGATGTCGTTGCCACACTCATTGTGAATGAGTATCGGGAGCAGGGCGGCGGCACCATCGATTTCCCTGATGATGTCAGCCGTGCACGCCAGAAGCTGTTCCGCTTCCTCGATAACAAATTCGATTCTGAAAAATACCGAAATAATGTGCGTGAACTGACCCCGGCAATTCTGGCGGTACTACCGCTGGAATATCGCGGTTACCTGGTTGAGCAGGATAGCTTCATGGCTAGGTTGGCTGAAATGGAAAAGGAACTCAGTGAGGCAAAACAGGCTGTCATTCTCAACGCACCACGCCACCAGAAACTGAAGGAAATTAGTGAAGGTATTGTGTCGATGTTTCGTGTGGACCCAGATCTGGCTGGTCCATTGATGGCGATGGTTACTACCATGCTGGGGGCGATATGACAGGTTCAGAAATGGCGAAAGCCGGTCTGCTGGAACAGAACCGACTTTCAGGTGCAAATCGTAACACACTCATTGCGGGAGGAATTATGGCAAACACTGCTGAGATATTCAATTTTCCAGTGCCGGATGCGGCACAAAAGGAGCCGCGCGTGGCAGATCTCGATGATGGTTATACGCGCATTGCAAATGAGTTGCTGGAAGCTGTGATGCTGGCCGGATTAACACAGCACCAGCTTCTGGTCTTCCTGGCTGTCATGCGCAAAACATATGGCTTTAATAAAAAACTGGATTGGGTGAGCAACGAGCAACTTTCCGAGTTGACCGGGATATTGCCGCACAAGTGTTCTGCTGCAAAAAGTGTTCTGGTAAAGCGTGGGATTTTTATTCAGAGTGGGCGGAATATCGGCATTAATAATGTGGTCAGTGAATGGTCAACATTACCCGAATCAGGTAAGAAAAATAAAGTTTACCTGAAAGAGGTAAATTTACCTGAATCAGGTAAGAAAAGTTTACCCAAATCAGGTAAAGGCGTTTACCCGAATCAGGTAAACACAAAAGACAAACTAACAAAAGACAATATAAAACCTTTTTCGTCCGAGAATTCTGGCGAATCCTCTGACCAGCCAGAAAACGACTTTCCTTTGGAGAAACTGGATGCTGCAATTCAGAGCGGCAGCAAGTGGGGGACAGCAGAAGACCTGACCGCCGCAGAGTGGATGTTTAACATGGTGAAGACCATCGCGCCCTCAGCCAGAAAACCGAATTTTGCAGGGTGGGCTAACGATATCCGCCTGATGCGTGAACGTGACGGACGTAACCACCGCGACATGTGCGTGCTGTTCCGCTGGGCATGCCAGGACAACTTCTGGTCCGGTAACGTGCTGAGTCCGGCCAAACTCCGCGACAAGTGGACCCAACTCGAAATCAACCGTAACAAGCAACAGGCTGGCGTGACAACCGGAAAATCAAAACTCGACCTGACAAACACTGACTGGATTTACGGGGTGGATTTATGAAAAACATCGCCGCACAGATGGTTAACTTTGACCGTGAGCAGATGCGCCGGATCGCCAACAACATGCCGGAACAGTACGACGAAAAGCCGCAGGTACAGCAGGTAGCGCAGATCATCAACGGTGTGTTCAGCCAGTTACTGGCAACTTTCCCGGCGAGCCTGGCTAACCGTGACCAGAATGAACTGAACGAAATCCGCCGCCAGTGGGTTCTGGCTTTCCGGGAAAACGGGATCACCACAATGGAACAGGTTAACGCAGGAATGCGCGTAGCCCGTCGGCAGAATCGACCATTCCTGCCATCACCCGGGCAGTTTGTTGCCTGGTGCCGGGAAGAAGCATCCGTTACCGCCGGGCTGCCAAACGCCAGCGAGCTGGTTGATATGGTTTACGAGTATTGCCGGAAGCGTGGCCTGTATCCGGACGCAGAGTCTTATCCATGGAAATCAAACGCGCACTACTGGCTGGTTACCAACCTGTACCAGAACATGCGGGCCAATGCGCTTACTGATGCGGAATTACGGCGCAAGGCTGCCGATGAACTGTCCTGTATGACCGCGCGAATTAACCGTGGTGAGGCGATACCTGAACCAGTAAAACAGCTTCCTGTCATGGGCGGTAGACCTTTAAATCGTGCACAGGCTTTGGCGAAGATCGCAGAAATCAAAGCTAAGTTCGGACTGAAAGGAGCAAGTGTATGACGGGCAAAGAGGCAATTATTCATTACCTGGGGACTCATAAGAACTTCTGTGCGCAGGACGTTGCCGCGGTAACAGGCGCAACCGTAACCAGCATAAATCAGGCTGCGGCTAAAATGGCGCGGGCAGGAATCCTGGTCGTTGATGGTAAGGTCTGGCGAACGGTGTATTACCGGTTCGCTACCAGAGAAGAACGGGAAGGAAAGGTGAGCACGAATCTGATTTTTAAGGAGTGTCGTCAAAGTGCCGCGATGAAGCGGGTGTTGGCTTTATATGGAAGAGAGTAGGTATGAGCAATTATTGTTACTAATTTTAGTTTTACGACATTCGTGATAACTAAATAATTGATGTGTGGAACTGAATTATAAAGGGGATGATGTTTTGGGAAGTAAAGAAAATATCGATTGTAAGCACACAAGAAGCTCATGCTATAAAAATAAGCAGATGAAAGATGTTATTTATATTACATTGCCTAAACTCACTGAAGAAGAAGTAGAGATTTTTAAGGGACCAATGCATAAAGCATTGCTTGCAGGGATAAATGTTACAAAAAAGGCAGTTTCTGATGCCCTGCTAAACAAAGGGATAAAAGTTGAATTTAAATAGAGTAATTCAGTGGCAACAATAGCACTCATTTGTGAGTGCTATTGAAATTTATTAGAAAATAATGTTTGCTATATCCGAGATAGCATTTAAAGAACCTCTGTAGTCACTTCCTGTTTTAGGTAAAATATAGGAATATCGAGGGTCTTCATTATATGTTAACTTCCAGTGTTTTCCATCGCTTGACGCACTGAAACCTAAGTCCTTTAAATTTCTTTGTGTTGCGCTATCCATGCTTCTGTAACCTGTTAAAGTCCTTTTAAGTAATTGGCGGCGACTCTCGGTTTCTTTATTGTATTCATTATTGGCAATTAGGGATGATAAGATATGGTAGCTTCTACCAAATTCATTTTTATTTTTTATGGCAGTTTTTAGTGCGTCAATAATTATATTTTTGATTTCTCCATCAAAAAAGTCAGTCTCTTCACCAGCATTAAGCACAATGCTTCCTTGGGCTGAAGCTTGTGATTGAAGAGTGCGTACTCTGTGCTCTAAAGAGGAGATCTTATGCTTAAGATCTTCTATTTGGTCATCTTTCGCAACATTATCGGCTTCGTAAAGCGCCATCAGTTCGCGTGTGTATTCTCCTCTTTCTTTGAGTGAGTTAATAGAGTCTTTCGTTTTTCTGGTTTGTATCTCACTCCATCCACTATCTGAGACAGGAGCCATTGTAGTCGTAGCTCTTACAACATCATCAAATAACTCATCTTCAAATTCTTTTGCGGTTTTCTCACCACGGCGATAAAAACTGATATTTTGACCCCGTGGCCAATAGATACCAACAGCACCAGCATAGGCATTTTTAGCATTTGTCTCATTTTTTAGCTTAGTAGAAAATAGTCTATTGCTAGGCTCAATTAATACATGTGCTAATCCGCATACCTTTCTTGCAAGGCGTTCTGGGATGATATTGTGAGCATGTTCATTAAAAAAATACTTGGAGCTAACGTATATTATTGGTAGTCTGTTGTCAGTTTCACCATTTATAACTTTAGCTGCTATATTTAAATGTTCATCAGTATCATCTAAGGAATGAGGTTCGACTGACACCTTGAAAATATCATCAAGACCACCAGGAAATTTATCAATCAATCTCATAACAACTAATGGTTTCTTAGGTTGCGGGGCTAGATAAGCTGCATCTTGGCTTACAACGCTAGATTCCACCTGAATCCACATGGTATCAGTTTTGAGATTTTTATTAATTGAAATATCTGTTACCCATTTGTGTGGCTCAGATATTTTCGAATACCTAAAACAGCCTAAACTAGTATCTTTGTTTTTATAATTTATTATATCAATTCTTTCATTTTTAGACTCTATGAAGTACTCCTCGCTTTTATAATCACATACTAATTGTGCTGGAATAAAAGTTGTATGTGGTGAGTCGTTTACCCAAGAAAAACATTCATTAAAGCTCTCAGCTAGAGATGTGGAGTTTGAAACATAAAAACCAGTTGAGAAATATTTCATGAAATTTCCTTATTAAAAATGAGATTAATCTCATTGGCTATGATAATTGTTACCCTCCTTTGAATCTAGTGTTCATTTGACATAAGAACCTATTGATTCATCATAATCAACTCGCCATAATCATGTCATCGGAGCCTGAACAACTCCGGTGACTTCTGCGCTTTGAGGGGACTCAAAGTGCAAACGACAATCAGAACACCTTTCAACCAGTCACAGATGCAGAAATGCACCTGCGATTTTTTGCATCCAACGTTTGACCTCTGCGGAGGTGAAGCGTGAACCTCCCACAAGACGGCATCAAATTACATCGCGGTAACTTCACCGCTATCGGTAAGCAGATCCAGCCTTATCTGGAGGACGGAAAATGCTTTCGCATGGTGCTTAAACCGTGGCGCGAGAGACGCAGTCTTTCCCAGAATGCACTCAGCCACATGTGGTACAGCGAAATCAGTGAATACCTCATCAGCAGGGGTAAAACGTTCGCCACTCCAGCTTGGGTAAAAGATGCTCTCAAACACACATATCTCGGTTATGAAACCAAAGACCTGGTTGATGTCGTAACCGGTGATATCACCACTATCCAGTCGTTACGCCATACCTCCGATCTTGATACCGGAGAGATGTATGTCTTCCTGTGTAAGGTTGAAGCCTGGGCGATGAATATTGGTTGCCACCTGACTATTCCACAGAGCTGCGAGTTCCAGCTGCTGCGCGACAAGCAGGAGGCGTAATGACTACACCGCTTATTCGGGTCATGAACGGACACATCTACAGAGTACCAAATCGTCGTAAGCGTAAACCTGAGCTGAAGCCTTCCGAAATACCAACACTGCTCGGATATACCGCCAGCCTGGTTGATAAAAAATGGTTGCGACTGGCAGCAAGGAGGAATCATGGCTGATTTGAGAAAAGCAGCGCGTGGTCGGGAATGCCAGGTAAGAATCCCTGGCGTATGTAATGGCAACCCTGAAACGTCTGTACTGGCACATATCCGGCTGGCTGGATTGTGCGGCACCGGTATTAAACCGCCAGACCTGATTGCCACCATTGCATGTTCTGCCTGTCACGATGAGATCGACCGTCGCACGAATTTTGTTAACGCTGGATATGCAAAAGAATGCGCGCTGGAAGGTATGGCGAGAACGCAGGTTATCTGGCTGAAAGAGGGGGTAATTAAGGCGTGAATACTTACCACATCACACTACCCTGGCCGCCGAGCAATAACCGCTACTACCGCCATAATCGCGGGCGCACACACATCAGCGCAGAAGGGCAGGCATACCGCGATAACGTCACCCGAATCATTAAAAACGCAATGCTGGATATCGGCCTGGCTATGCCAGTGAAAATCCGTATTGAGTGCCACATGCCGGATCGCCGTCGCCGTGACCTGGATAATCTGCAAAAAGCCGCTTTTGACGCACTCACCAAAGCAGGTTTCTGGCTGGATGATGCTCAGGTCGTTGATTACCGCGTTGTGAAGATGCCTGTTACCAAAGGTGGGAGGCTGGAACTGACCATCACCGAAATGGGGAATGAATGATGTTTGAGTTTTATATGGCAGAACTTCTTCGCCACCGCTGGGGGCGTCTGCGCTTATATCGTTTCCCCGGTTCTGTTTTGACCGATTACCGAATACTGAAGAATTACGCCAAAACACTGAAAGGAGCTGCCGCATGAATATCCAATATTTACAGTATGTTCGCGAGCAACTCATGGTGGCTACCGCTGATTTGAGCGGAGTAACGAAAGGCCAGCTTGAAGCCTGGCTGGAGCATGCTCAATTTGATACTGGTACATACAAACGAAAGAAGCCGCGCATTCTGGATGAGGTAACTGGCAGGATGATTACGCTGGATAATCCGCCGATTTCCGGTAAGCAGTCGTACGCAAAAGGTTCATCCATTGCACTGGTCAGCCAGGTTGAGTTCTCAACATCTTCATGGCGCCGCGCGGTTCTGTCTCTCGAAGAACATCAGAAAGCGTGGTTGCTGTGGAGTTACAGCGAAAGTGTTCGCTGGGAGCATCAGGTTGCCATAACGCAGTGGGCATGGAACGAGTTTAAGGCTCTGTTAGGTACAAGAAAAATTGCCAGTAAGACACTGGAACGCTTAAAGAAGTTGATCTGGCTGGCGGCACAGGATGTGAAGAACGAGCTGGCAGGGCGTAAGACCTATGAATACCAGGAGCTGGCATCACTGGTGGGAGTGACATCAAAAAACTGGTCTGAGACATTTACTGAACGCTGGGTTGCAATGAAGCACATTTTTCTACAGCTTGATAGCCAAGCTTTATTGCTTTTAACGAAAACACGTTCAAAACAAAAGACGACATTTTCACAGCAAAGTATTGCAAAACTGGATTAAAAAGCATATATTTCGTGTAAATCTGATATTTTGCCAATGTTGTACGCACTGGCAGTAATCCAAATTCAAGCTCGAGGTTTAAAGCCTTGGGCTTTTCTGTTTCTGGGCGGTGAGTATCCTTCCGACGTACCCCAGCCAGGGTGTCTTCAGCTGTTGAGTTGATATTGCTTAACCCTCTGTTGCCAGCTACATGCTGGCTTTTTTATTCCAGGCTTGCGGGGAGCATCAACTCCGTGCTTTGTCGTTAAATTACCCCGTGAGCCTGATTTCTGACATTTAACGTCCCGGCCTTTTGTCGGCGGCGAAACATTGGCTATTCATATGCACGAAAAAGAGAGCCTTGCCGGAGCGTTCTGGCTCGTTTTGCTGATCATCGCAGGTTGGGGCGGTCTGGTCCGCTACCTGATAGATGTGAAGCAGAGTAAAGCAACGTGGAGTTGGATAAATGCTCTGGCTCAGATAGTGGTATCAGGATTCACCGGTGTTATTGGTGGCCTGATCAGCATCGAAAGTGGATTCAGTATTTACATGATTCTCGCGACAGCGGGGATTAGTGGTGCGATGGGTTCGGTTGCACTGACGTACTTCTGGGAACGACTGACAGGGGTGAAAAATGCAAAATCTTAATCCTCAGCGTAAGGCTTTCCTCGATATGGTGGCATGGTCAGAAGGAACGGATAACGGACGGCAGAAAACCAGAAATCATGGTTATGACGTCATTGTTGGCGGAGAGCTATTCACTGATTACTCCGATCACCCTCGCAAACTTGTCACGCTAAACCCCAAACTCAAATCAACAGCCGCCGGACGCTACCAGCTTCTTTCCCGTTGGTGGGATGCCTACCGTAAGCAGCTTGGCCTGAAAGACTTCTCTCCGAAAAGCCAGGATGCTGTTGCGCTGCAGCAGATTAAAGAGCGTGGCGCTTTACCAATGATTGATCGCGGCGATATTCGTCAGGCTATCGACCGTTGCAGCAATATCTGGGCTTCACTGCCGGGGGCTGGTTACGGTCAGTTCGAGCATAAGGCTGACAGCCTGATTGCAAAATTCAAAGAAGCTGGCGGAACGGTAAGAGAGATTGAGGCATGAGCAGAGTCACCGCGATTATCTCCGCTCTTGTTATCTGCATCATCGTCTGCCTGTCATGGGCTGTTAATCATTACCGTGATAACGCCATTACCTACAAAGAACAGCGCGATAAAGCCACATCCATCATCGCTGATATGCAGAAGCGTCAACGTGATGTAGCAGAACTCGACGCCAGATACACAAAGGAGCTTGCTGATGCTAACGCGACTATCGAAAGTCTTCGTGCTGATGTTTCTGCTGGTCGTAAGTGGCTGCACGTCAAAGCAGTCTGTCCGGACAAGCATAAAACCACCGCCGCCTCCGGCGTGGATGATGCTTCCAGCCCCAGACTTACTGACACCGCTCAACGGGATTATTTCGTTCTCAGAGAGCGCATCGAAACCATAACTAACCAATTGAATGGCCTGCAAGAATATGTGAGATCACAGTGTTCATATTAGAAAAGTCTTATCATTAGATTTTTGTATATGGATGCATTATGTCTCAATACGCTCACGTTGCTTTAATCGCTTATCATTTGGTGGCTGATAGCTCAATGACTCCTCGTGATGCATGGGATGCAGCTGTCGCAGAGGTTACAGAAAGCGAATCGTCAAGAAAGAAGATATGCCCAAGGGCAACATTTCTCGCCCTGGCGGATAGCGGTTACCTGAAGAATGTAAAACCACTGCATGGGGAGAAAAAGGGCGGTAAGTTGTACCAAAGGGCAATTGAAGTTGCGAATCTGATTCTTGATTTACCCGGAATCAGTAAAGCTGAATTGGTTGATAAAACTGGTTACAAAGACAGGCAAGGGTCTTATGACCTGATTCTCGCTCTGTATCATCATGAGCAACTCCAGCGATCGGAATAATTATCCCAGCATCAGTGTCAAAAATAGGCAGTGATACGCTATTTTCCTGAAAATACTTTACTAACATTTTATGAGAATTATCCTAGTAATGTGTTTATTTAAAAGGAGTTTGGGTTTATGAAAATTCTCTGGGTCATCAGTCTTTTGTGTAGTGCTATTGGATTTATTGAAGGAATCCTCGGGGTTTTCGGTGCTCAGAGTGCTCCACAACAGGCTGCAGGTGCAGCAATGGGAGTAGCATGGGCAGTTATTCCATATTGTATTTGTCGTGCTATCCAACAATTGCGCCCTCGAGAAGTCATTATTAAAAAGGAAGAATGACCAGATCTTATCCGGTGTTTTTTCTGTCTAAGCCTCGCGTCGCGGGGCTTTTTATTGGAGCCAGCATGCCACCACGAACCCCAAAAGCCTGCCGTGTTCGCGGCTGCCGCCATACCACAACTGACCCGTCAGGCTATTGCGAAAGCCACAAAAGTGAAGGCTGGAAGCAATACAAGCCGGGCCAGTCCAGACACCAGCGCGGTTATGGTTCGAAATGGGATGTTATCCGTGAACGTGTGCTCAAGCGTGACAAAGGACTGTGTCAGTTATGTCTGCGTGGTGGTGTGGTACGTGAGGCGAAAACCGTTGACCACATCATCCCTAAAGCGCATGGTGGCACTGATGCCGACAGCAATCTGCAGAGCCTGTGCTGGCCGTGTCATAAGGCGAAGACGGCCCGTGAACGGCTTAAGTGATAATAACTCTCAACTGTCTGAGGGGAGGGGCGGGTCAAATCTCTGTGACCTGACGTCTTCCGGACTGCCCGCCCCATCGTTTTTTTATACCCGCGAAAAATGAAATTTAACCAGGAGTGCCGCATATGGCTGGAACGGCGGGGCGTTCCGGGCGTCGCCCCAAGCCAACGGCGCGCAAGGCGCTGGCCGGAAACCCCGGCAAGCGAGCCCTGAACAAAGATGAACCTGTTTTTACGCCCATCAAAGGTGTTGAGCCACCGGAGTGGTTCGCAGAAGAAGATCTCCCTCTCGCCACGATCATGTGGCAACTGACAACCAAAGAACTCTGCGGTCAGGGCCTGCTGTGCGTGACTGACCTTGCGGTACTTGAGCGGTGGTGCGTGGCCTATGAGTTCTGGCGACGTGCCGTGAAAAATATTGCCAGACAGGGCAACACCATCACCGGTGCAATGGGTGGCATGGTTAAAAATCCGGAGCTGACCGCCAAGAAAGAACAGGAGTCCGAGATGAGCAGCACGGGGGCAATGCTCGGACTCGACCCCAGCAGCCGCCAGCGTCTGATTGGCCTGGCGGGGCAGAAGAAAGCCACTAACCCGTTTCTGAAAATCATCGAATCATGAGCCGGAAATCTTACCCCAACGTAAATGCTGCCAATCAGTATGCCCGTGATGTCGTGCGCGGAAAGATTGTGGCCTGCCAGTTTGTGATTCAGGCCTGCCAGCGCCATCTTGATGACCTGATGGCGGAAAAAAGTAAGTCGTTTCGTTACCGCTTCGACAAGGACCTGGCTGAACGGGCCGCGAAATTTATTCAGCTGTTGCCACACACCAAGGGGGAGTGGGCATTCAAGAGGATGCCCATCACGCTGGAACCGTGGCAGCTCTTTGTGATCTGCTGTGCGTTTGGCTGGGTCAATAAAGGCTCCCGGCTGCGCCGCTTCAGGGAGGTGTATACCGAAATCCCCCGTAAGAACGGCAAATCGGCAATCTCTGCCGGTGTTGCCCTGTATTGTTTTGCCTGTGATAACGAGTTTGGCGCGGAAGTGTATTCCGGTGCCACGACAGAGAAACAGGCGTGGGAAGTCTTTCGCCCGGCGCGACTGATGTGTAAACGCACACCCATGCTGACGGAAGCGTTCGGGATTGAGGTTAACGCCTCAAACATGAACCGTCCGGAGGATGGCGCGCGGTTTGAACCGCTGATCGGTAACCCCGGTGATGGTTCATCACCCCACTGTGCCGTGGTGGATGAATATCACGAGCACGCCACCGATGCGCTTTATACCACGATGCTTACCGGGATGGGCGCGCGACGTCAGCCACTGATGTGGGCCATCACCACCGCCGGGTACAACATTGAGGGGCCGTGCTACGACAAGCGGCGGGAAGTTATCGAGATGCTCAACGGTTCGGTACCCAACGATGAACTGTTCGGGATCATCTATACCGTTGACGAAGGCGATGACTGGACCGACCCGCAGGTGCTGGAAAAAGCCAATCCAAATATTGGCGTGTCGGTTTATCGCGAATTTTTGTTAAGTCAGCAGCAGCGTGCGAAAAATAACGCCCGTCTGGCAAACGTCTTTAAAACAAAACACCTCAATATCTGGGTGTCGGCGCGTTCGGCGTATTTCAACCTGGTGAGCTGGCAGAGCTGCGAGGATAAATCACTGACCCTTGAGCAGTTCGAGGGGCAGCCGTGCATTCTGGCCTTTGACCTGGCGCGTAAGTTGGATATGAACAGCATGGCGCGACTTTATACCCGCGAGATTGACGGTAAAACGCATTACTACAGTGTGGCTCCGCGCTTCTGGGTACCGTATGACACGGTGTACAGCGTCGAGAAAAATGAAGATCGCCGGACAGCCGAACGCTTTCAGAAATGGGTGGAAATGGGCGTTCTGACCGTTACCGATGGTGCGGAGGTGGATTATCGCTACATCCTCGAGGAGGCCAAAGCGGCGAACAAAATCAGCCCGGTCAGTGAGTCACCCATCGACCCCTTCGGGGCGACCGGGTTGTCACATGACCTTGCTGATGAAGACCTGAATCCCGTCACTATCATTCAGAACTACACCAACATGTCCGACCCGATGAAAGAGCTGGAAGCGGCAATTGAATCGGGGCGCTTTCATCATGATGGCAATCCCATCATGACCTGGTGTATCGGCAATGTGGTCGGCAAAACCATGCCGGGTAACGATGATGTGGTGAAACCCGTCAAAGAGCAGGCGGAAAACAAAATTGACGGTGCAGTTGCGCTGATTATGGCGGTTGGCAGAGCCATGCTGTACGAGAAAGAAGACACGCTGTCTGACCACATTGAGTCCTATGGGATCCGCTCGCTTTAACTGAGGTAATTATGATCATGCTGATTCTCGCGCCTCTGGTGGGCGTGCTGGGGGCGCTTTTGCTGGCGTATGGTGCCTGGCTGATTTATCCCCCGGCGGGGTTTGTTGTTGCCGGGGCGTTGTGTCTGTTCTGGTCGTGGCTGGTGGCGCGATATCTCGACCGTACACAGTCGTCTGTCGGCGGAGGTAAATAGTGTTCTTTTCGGGATTATTTCAACGAAAAAGTGACGCACCGGTGACCACGCCAGCAGAGCTGGCGGATGCCATCGGGTTGTCCTACGACACCTATACCGGAAAGCAGATCAGCAGCCAGCGGGCCATGCGACTGACGGCGGTTTTTTCCTGTGTCAGGGTGCTGGCGGAGTCGGTCGGGATGTTGCCCTGCAACCTGTATCACCTGAACGGCAGTCTGAAGCAGAGAGCCGCTGGCGAACGTCTGCATAAGCTGATCTCCACGCATCCCAATGGCTATATGACGCCGCAGGAGTTCTGGGAGCTGGTGGTCACCTGTCTGTGCCTGCGGGGAAACTTTTACGCCTACAAAGTGAAAGCATTTGGCGAAGTGGCTGAACTGCTGCCCGTCGATCCCGGCTGTGTGGTACCGAAGCTTAACAGTAGCTGGGAGCCGGTCTATCAGGTCACATTCCCGGATGGCTCCACGGATGTACTGAGCCAGGAGGATATCTGGCATGTGCGCACGCTGACGCTGGACGGACTGGTGGGGCTGAATCCCATCGCCTATGCCCGCGAGGCAATATCGCTGGCGGCAGCGACCGAAGAGCACGGGGCCAGACTGTTCAGCAATGGCGCGGTGACGTCGGGTGTGTTGCGTACAGAGCAGACGCTGTCAGATCAGGCTTATGAGCGCCTGAAGAAAGATTTTGAGGAGCGTCACACCGGGCTTGGCAATGCTCACCGCCCGATGATCCTTGAGATGGGGCTGGACTGGAAGTCGATGGCGCTGAACGCCGAGGACAGCCAGTTCCTGGAAACCCGCAAGTTTCAGCTTGAAGAAATCTGTCGTCTGTTCCGGGTGCCGTTGCACATGGTGCAGAACACCGATCGCGCCACCTTCAACAATATCGAAGAGCTGGGGCTGGGATTTATCAACTATTCACTGGTGCCGTATCTGACCCGCATCGAACAGCGGATCAACACCGGACTGGTACGAAAAAGTAAGCAGGGCGTTTATTACGCCAAATTTAACGCCGGGGCGTTACTGCGCGGGGATATGAAGTCCCGTTTTGAAGCCTACGCCACCGGGATCAACTGGGGAATTTACTCTCCCAATGACTGCCGCGACCTGGAAGATATGAATCCACGACCCGGTGGTGATGTCTATCTCACACCGATGAACATGACCACGAAACCCTCCGATGGCAGTAAAGCCGGTAAGCAGAAGGATAACGCCAATGCAGACGAAACAACGTCTTGATGTACCGCTGAGTCTGAAATCTGTCAGTGACTCCGGTGAGTTTGAAGGGTATGGCTCCGTCTTTGGTGTAAAGGACAGCCACGATGATGTGGTGATGTCCGGGGCATTTGCTGCTTCCCTGCGGGCGTGGAGTGACAGAAAAGCGTTACCTGCGCTGCTCTGGCAGCACCGCATGGATGAACCCATCGGTGTTTACACTGAAATGAAGGAAGACGATGTCGGGCTTTACGTCAGGGGACGGTTGCTTATTGATGATGATCCCCTCGCAAAACGCGCACATGCACACATGAAGGCCGGTTCGTTAACCGGCCTTTCTATTGGGTACGTCCTGAAAGACTGGGAATACGACCGGAGCAAAGAAGCCTTTCTGCTGAAAGAAATCGACCTCTGGGAAGTCAGCCTGGTGACGTTCCCGTCTAACGACGAGGCGCGGATCAGCGACGTCAAGAACGCACTGGCCCGCGGGGAAATCCCCGAACAGAAAAAAATCGAAAGAGTCCTGCGTGATGTCGGACTCTCCCGTACCCAGGCCAAAGCATTCATGGCCGGGGGCTATGGCGCACTGTCCCTGCGCGACGCTGAGGATGTGGGCTCTGCACTGAATGCACTGAAAAATCTGAACTTCTAATCAGGAGAAATACGATGGCGGTTGATATTAAAGATGTCGAACAGGTCGCGCAGGAGCTGCAGCAGAAGTTTGACGACTTCAAAGCAAAGAACGACAAGCGCGTGGATGCGATTGAGCAGGAAAAAGGCAAGCTTGCCGGGCAGGTGGAAACCCTGAACGGGAAACTCAGCGAGCTGGAAAATCTCAAAAGCGACCTTGAAAAAGAGCTGCTTGAGCTGAAACGTCCGGCAGGTGGAGCGCAAAATAAACTGGCCACCGAGCATAAAGAGGCGTTTGTGGGCTTCCTGCGTAAAGGCCGTGAAGACGGTCTGCGCGATCTGGAGCGTAAGGCATTGCAGGTGGGTACCGATGAAGACGGTGGCTACGCCGTGCCGGAAGAACTGGATCGCAACATTCTTAACCTGCTGAAAGATGAAGTTGTGATGCGTCAGGAAGCCACGGTGATCACCGTTGGCGGTTCCGACTACAAAAAACTGGTGAATCTGGGCGGTACGGCTTCCGGATGGGTGGGGGAAACGGATACGCGATCCCAGACTGCCACCTCCAGACTGGAGCTGATTGAACCTCTCATGGGGGAAATCTACGGCAACCCGCAGGCTACCCAGAAAATGCTGGACGATGCCTTCTTCAACGTGGAGGCCTGGATCAACAGCGAGCTGGCAACCGAATTTGCCGAACAGGAAGAAATTGCCTTTACCTCAGGCGATGGCACCAAGAAGCCGAAAGGGTTCCTGGCGTATGAATCCACCGATGAAACCGACAAGGTCCGGGCGTTCGGCAAACTTCAGCATATTGTATCCGGCGAAGCGACCGCGGTGACCGCAGACGCCATTATCAAACTGATTTACACGCTGCGTAAGGCACACCGCACTGGCGCGAAGTTCATGATGAACAACAACAGCCTGTTTGCCATCCGTCTGCTGAAAGACACCGAGGGTAACTATCTGTGGCGTCCGGGGCTGGAACTGGGGCAGCCGTCCTCTCTGGCGGGTTACGGTATCGCTGAAAACGAACAGATGCCGGATATCGCCGCTGATGCGAAAGCCATTGCATTTGGTAACTTCAAACGGGGTTACACCATCGTTGACCGTATCGGCACCCGCATTCTGCGTGACCCGTACACCAATAAACCGTTTGTCGGTTTTTATACCACCAAGCGCACCGGCGGGATGCTGGTCGATTCGCAGGCCATCAAACTGCTGAAGATTGCAGCGGCGTAATCACTCAGGGGCGCGGAACCGCGCCCCCTGTTCTGACGGGTGAAGAATCATGATCCTGAAACAAGATCTGAAATGGTCACCGGACGGTATGCGTGTTGAGGTCATTCGGGCCGGTGAGTATGACGACGGGGCGCTTCCTGCCCGGGTGCAGGAGATTGCACTTCAGGCCGGGTTAGCAGAGCGCGGAATCAGTGCAAAAAGCAGTAAAGCGGCAAAAGAGAAAAAAGCCACGACCAGTAAAGAGGGCTGAGTATGCTTCTGACAATGGAAGAGATTAAAGCCCAACTCCGGCTGGATGAGGATTTCGATACTGATGACCGCCATCTGCAACTGCTGGCATGTGCGGCACAAAAGCGGACGGAAACGTATCTGAACCGGAAGCTCTATGCACCGGATGAAACCATTCCGGACAGCGATCCGGACGGGCTGCACCTGCCGGATGATATTCGTCTGGGGATGCTGATGCTTATCAGCCATTTTTACGAAAACCGCTCGTCGGTTACGGAAGTGGAGAAACTCGACATGCCGCAGAGTTTTGGCTGGCTTGTCGGCCCGTACAGGTACTTTCCGCAATGAAAATTCGTCAGGCGCAGACCAGCGCAAGCTACATTCTGCCGGACCCCGGTGAACTGAATAAACGCGTCCTGATCCGCCTGCGGGTGGATATGCCCGCGGATAACTTTGGCGTGGAGCCTCAATACCCGGTTACGTTCCGGACATGGGCGAAGGTTATCCAGACCAGTGCCACCACCTGGCAGGAAACCGCGCAGACCGGGGACGCCATCACCCATTACATCACCATTCGTTACCGCCGGGGGATCACCGCTGATTATGAGGTGGTCTGCGGTGACAGTGTGTACCGGGTGAAACGTCAGCGCGATCTGAACGGGGCGCGGCGCTTTCTGCTGCTGGAGTGTACGGAGCTGGGCGAATGTAGGCAGAGTCACGGAGGCAACAATGACGACTTCCTTTTTGCACGTTGATTTTCAGCAGCCCGCGGAGATGCGCTTTAACCGCGCCCGTGTCAGGCGGGCGTTTGTCACGATTGGTCAGCGTCATATGCGTGATGCCCGTCGGCTGGTGATGCGCCGTGCGCGGTCGGCACCGGGTGAAAACCCCGGTTATCAGACCGGACGCCTGGCTCGTTCGATTGGTTACATGGTACCCAGAGCCAGTAAACATCGCCCTGGTTTTATGGCACGTATAGCCCCTAACCAGCGTAATGGAGAGGGAAACCGCCGTATCACCGGTGATTTTTATCCGGCTTTTCTGTTCTATGGCGTGAGGCGAGGGGCAAAGCGTCGTCGCAGCCATCATCGTGGTGCATCCGGTGGCAGCGGCTGGCGACTGGCTCCACGTAATAACTTTATGGTGGAAACTCTTGAAAAGAACCGCAGCTGGACACGCTATTTTCTGGCGCGGGAATTGCGTAAATCACTGAAGCCGGAGCGACGACACAGATGAAACTGACGCCTGTTATTGCTGCGCTGCGTGCCCGCTGCCCGTATTTTGAAAACCGGGTGGCAGGCGCGGCACAGTTCAAAAATCTGCCGGAGGTCGGAAAGCTGAGACTCCCGGCGGCGTATGTGGTACCGGGGGATGATTCTCCGGGAGAAAACAAAAGCCAGACCGACTACTGGCAGGAGCTGAAAGAGGGCTTCTCCGTGGTTGTCATACTGAGTAACGGGCGTGATGAGCGCGGTCAGTTTGCTTCGTATGATGTGGTGGACGATGTCCGGCAGATGCTCTTTAAGGCCCTGCTGGGCTGGAACCCGGAAGCGTGCGGTAACCCGATTACCTATGACGGCGGCACGCTGCTGGATCTGAATCGTCATGAGCTGATTTATCAGTTCGATTTTTCGGTCATCAGCGAGCTGACCGAAGACGATACCCGCCAGCAGGATGATCTGAACAGTCTGGATGAACTGCAAACGCTGGCGATTGATGTTGATTATCTCGAGCCCGGTAACGGGCCTGACGGCGATATCGAACATCACACCGAAATAACCCTTCCTTCCTGAGGATCCTCATGTTTGTCAAACCTGTTAAAGGGCGGTCAGTTCCTGACCCTGCCCGCGGCGACCTTTTGCCCGCCGAAGGGCGAAATGTTGACGAGAACAACTACTGGCTGCGCCGTGAAGCAGCGGGTGATATCCGGCGCGTGAATAAAAAGGTGAACACCGATGACGATAAGCTTTAACACCATTCCGTCGAATACGCTGGTTCCGTTGTTTTATGCGGAAATGGATAACCAGGCGGCGAATACTGCACAGGACAGCGGAGCATCGCTGCTGATTGGTCATGCCAATAACGGTGCAGAGATTGTTGCCAACAGTCTGGTACTGATGCCGTCGGCAGACTATGCACGCCAGATTTGTGGTGCGGGAAGTCAGCTGGCGCGTATGGTCGAGGCTTATCGCCAGACTGACCCGTTTGGCGAGCTGTATGTGATTGCCGTTCCTGAATCCACAGGCGCGGCGGCAACGGTTACGCTGACGGTGACCGGGGAAGCAACCGAAAGCGGCACGGTGAATGTCTATGTGGGACGTACCCGCGTGCAGGCTCCGGTGACCAACGGCGATAACGTCACGACGATTGCCAGCAGTATCCAGGATGCCATCAATGCCGTTCCGACTCTGCCGTTTACAGCTTCATCTTCGGCTGGTGTTGTCACGCTGACCGCGCGTCATAAGGGGCTTTGCGGGAATGAAATTCCTGTCAGCCTCAATTACTACGGCTTCGGTGGGGGTGAAGTGCTGCCAGCGGGCGTACAGATTGCCGTGGCGACGGGGACCGCCGGAACGGGCGCTCCGGTTCTCACCGGCGCGGTGGCTGCAATGGCGGATGAGCCGTTTGATTATATCGGTCTGCCGTTCAACGACACGGCCTCCGTTAACACGCTGGTGACCGAGATGAACGATACCAGCGGTCGCTGGAGCTATGCGCGTCAGCTGTATGGTCATGTGTATACGGCAAAGACCGGCACACTGTCAGAACTGGTGAACGCAGGTGACCAGTTTAACCAGCAGCACATCACCCTGGCGGGGTACGAAAAAGAGACCCAGACGCCTGCCGACGAGCTGGCGGCAAGCCGTACCGCCCGCGCAGCGGTGTTTATCCGCAACGATCCGGCACGTCCCACGCAGACCGGTGAGCTGGTGGGTATGCTGCCTGCGCCGAAGGGGAAACGGTTCACGATGACCGAGCAGCAGACCCTGCTGTCTCATGGTGTGGCAACGGCGTATGTCGAAAGCGGGGGGCTGCGCATTCAGCGTGATGTCACCACGTACAGGAAAAATGCTTACGGGGTTGCGGATAACAGCTACCTCGACAGCGAGACGCTGCATACCAGTGCGTATGTACTGCGCAAACTGAAATCCGTCATTACCAGTAAGTACGGGCGTCACAAGCTTGCCAGCGACGGTACCCGCTTTGGTCCCGGTCAGGCGATTGTCACCCCGGCGGTAATCAAAGGGGAACTGCTGGCAACCTACCGTCAGCTTGAGCGTGCGGGGATCGTGGAAAACTACGAACTGTTTAAGCAGTACCTGGTTGTTGAGCGTGATGCCAGCGATCCGAACCGCCTGAACACGCTGTTCCCGCCTGACTATGTTAACCAGTTGCGTGTTTTTGCCGTGGTTAACCAGTTCCGTCTTCAGTATTCAGAGGAGTCTGCATAATGGCCCGTATCGGGGGAACCTGTTATTTCAAAATTGACGGTCAGCAGCTATCGCTGACCGGCGGCATTGAGGTGCCCATGAACAGGACGGTCAATGATGACATCATCGGCCTGGACGGTTCAGTGGACCGCAAGGAAACTCACCGTGCGCCTTATGTCAAAGGGACCTTCAAGGTGCCGAAGAATTTTCCGGTGAGCAAAATCACCTCGTCTGATGAGATGACCATCACTGCCGAGCTGGCGAATGGTCAGGTCTATGTATTGTCGTCCGCCTGGCTGCACGGCGAAGCGAACCATAATGCCGAAGAAGGCACGGTTGATCTTGAGTTCCACGGTGAAGAAGGGGATTACCAGTAATGAAAGAGCTTGAGTTAAAGAAACCGATTATCGCTCATGGTGAGACACTCTCCGTACTGGAGTTTGATGAACCCACCGGGAAGGATGTCCGCGAGCTGGGGTATCCCTACCAGATGAATCAGGATGAGTCCGTCAGACTTCTGGCGCATGTGGTGTCGAAATACATTGTGCGGCTGGCGAAAGTGCCGCAAAGCTCTGTCGACCAGATGTCTCCGGCAGACCTGAATGCAGCGGCGTGGCTTGTGGCTGGTTTTTTCCTCCAGGCCTGACGGCTGAATACCTCACTGATCGCTTCTTTGACTGCGCCAGCTACTGGCGCATTAATCCCTTCGAATTGCTGAATATGCCGATCAGTGAAATTCCCTTGCTGGTCAGTCAGGCAAACAGGATAGAGCAGGAGAAACGCACACATGGCTGAATTTGAGCTTAAGGCGTTGATCACCGGTGTCGACAGGCTTTCTCCCGCGCTGTCGAAAATGCAAAAGAAAATCCGGGGATTTAAACGCCAGGCGGAAGAAGCGTCACAGGGTGGGCTGGCGCTTGGTGGCGGACTGGCAGCGGGGCTGACGCTTTCCCTGAAATCTTATGCCGATCAGGAAAACGCCGCTACCGGGCTGAAAGTCGCCATGATGGATGCGAACGGCGAGGTTGGAAAGAGCTTTCAGGACATCAATAAACTGGCTATTGGCCTGGGTAACCAGCTACCCGGTACAACGGCTGATTTCCAGAACATGATGCAGATGCTGGTGCGTCAGGGGATCCCGGCAGAAAACATTCTGGGTGGTGTGGGTAAAGCGACAGCTTATCTTGCGGTACAACTGAAAAAAACACCGGAAGCGGCTGCCGAGTTTGCTGCAAAGATGCAGGATGCTACCGGAACGGCGTCAGAAGACATGATGGGGCTGTTCGACACAATTCAGAAGGCGTTTTATCTGGGCGTTGACGACACCAACATGTTGTCCTTCTTCACTAAAACCAGTTCTGTTCTGAAGATGGTGAACAAGGACGGTCTTCAGGCTGCACAGAGCCTTGCCCCCATCAGCGTCATGATGGATCAGATGGGGATGAACGGGGAGTCGGCAGGTAATGCCCTGCGAAAAGTTATCCAGTCCGGATTAAGCGTTAAGAAAATCAGGGACGTCAATAAAGTTATGGCCCGTCAGAAACTCGGGGTACAGCTCGATTTTACTGACGGCAAAGGAAGTTTTGGCGGTCTTGATAACATGTTTAAGCAACTGGCAAAGCTGCGAAAACTTACCGACGTTAAGCGAACAGGTGTACTTAAGGCAATATTTGGTGATGATGCCGAAACCCTTCAGGTGGTCAATGCGCTGATCGATAAAGGAAAGGATGGTTACGATCAGATCCAGCAAAAGATGAATAAACAGGCCAGCCTGAATAAACGTGTTCAGGCACAGCTTGGTACGCTGTCCAACCTGTGGGAGGCAATGACGGGGACCGCAACTAACGGCCTTGCGGCTATTGGCGGCGCATTTTCTGGTGACGCCAAAAATATCACGCAATGGCTGGGGGAGTTGGGGGAAAAATTCACGAAGTTTGCGGATGAAAATCCCCGGGTTATTCGCGGCGTCGTCGGGCTTGCTGCCGGTCTTGCGATTCTGAAACTGGGATTGATGGGCGTGGGCAGTGCCATCAGCATTGTCAGCAGGATCATGTCGATGACGCCGATTGGCATGATTGCGACGGCGATAGCCCTGGCTGCGGGATTAATTATCACTAACTGGGATGTTGTCGGACCTTATTTCAAGAAGCTCTGGGAAACCATTGGTCCTTATTTTGAGGCTGGCTGGGAACTCCTTAAGAAAGTTTTTGCCTGGTCGCCGATGGGGATGGTGATCAATAACTGGGGGCCGGTTGTTAAGTGGTTTCAGGATATGTGGGACAAGCTGAAGCCAATTATTGAGTGGTTTACCGACAGTTCCGGTGACACGGTCGATGCCATTAACTCTGCGCAGTGGGGCGCGGGTGCTTATGATGCTTATGGGACGGGAATACCGGCACGGGGATACACTCCTTATCCGGCGGTGGATCCGGCTCAGGCAAACAACGCCTCCGATGCCACAGGCTCGAATCCCTTCATGATTAATAAAGCTACCGCGCCAAAAGTTGATGGTGAGATCAAGGTATCATTTATAAATATGCCACCAGGTATGCGGGTTACGGAAACACGCTCCAGTGGCATTGATATAAATCACGATGTTGGCTATACCCGATTTTGGTAGCCAGGATTCCCCTCACATGTATTGCTGGTTGTAAGTCATAAATAGAGTGATAGAATTAATGCACATTTAGAAAAATGTTAATAGGCGAAAAATGAAAGGCTATATCACAGCAAGTGTAATTCTTGGAGCAGCGGCTATTTTTTCATCTCTCATAATCTCTGGCAACATCTCCTTTAAAGATGAACATATTATTCAGTTATCTGGAGGAGCCATAAAACTTGGTGATGTTTATAAAGAAAATAAATTGATAAGTGCAAAGATTATTTTTCCAGATAATCAGGGTGAACAGATTCTTGTTGTCGACGGCAATCCTGAAAACTTTAAGGAGGATTTTCAGGAGAAATTAAATAAAGTAATAAAAACTTTAAATGCGTCAAAGAAAAAAGATGAAGAGAAAGTTAGCCTGGATAATTTAAGTGTTATTGAAGAGTCTAAACTAGAGCTCGTTTCTGCGGTGCGTTACTCTGCTCAGTATGTTCCTATGTTTACTCTGACGCTGGACAAAAAAGAAATTACCATGCCTAAAAATACGGTAATATTTCCATTTGCCAGCGATGAAACAGCTAAGTATTTAAATGAACAACAGCAAAAGTATAAAGATTCGTTGTTTCTGACTCGCTAATTAATAAAATTCATTACAAGGCCACCTTCTAATAGGTGGCTTTTTTATTTTCGGAGTGTATATGACGTGGAAAGACAGGCTTCAGGATGCGTCATTTCGAGGTGTGCCGTTTAAGGTTGAAGAAGAAAGTGCGGGAACCGGTCGCCGTGTGGAAACACATGAATACCCGAACCGCGACAAGCCCTATACCGAAGATCTGGGAAAAGTCACTTTCCGCCCGTCCATCACAGCTTATGTGGTGGGAGATGACTGCTTTGACCAGCGCGATCGCCTGATTGAAGCGCTGAATAAACCCGGTCCCGGCACGCTTGTCCACCCGACATATGGTGAGCTGAAAGTCTGTGTTGACGGGGAAGTTCGGGTCAGCACATCGAAAAGTGAAGGGCGTATTGTCCGCTTTGACCTGAAGTTTGTCGAAGCAGGAGAACTCTCTTACCCCACATCAGGTGCGGCGACGGCGCAGACGCTGATGTCATCCTGTTCTGCACTGGATGACTGCATCAGTGACAGCTTCAGCGGTTTCAGTATCGATGGTGTGGCGGATTTCGTGCAGAACGACGTTATCGGTAATGCCAGCATAATGCTGGGGTATGTTTCTGATGCGATGAAAGTGGTGGATTCTGCCGTATCGGATGCTGCCAGGCTGTTGCAGGGGGATATCTCGGTACTTCTGCCGCCGCCATCGTCAGGCAAAAATTTCGTTGAGCAGGTGCAGAAAATGTGGCGTACCGGGAAACGCCTTTATGGTAACGCCAGCGACCTGGTCACCATGATCAAAACGCTTTCCGGTGTCAGCCTCGGCAGCGATCTGCAACCGCGCGGCGTCTGGAAAACGGACAGTAAAACCACCGCCACGGCTACGCAGCAGCGTAATGTGGTTGCCAGCACCCTTCGTACGACCGCAATCAGCGAAGCGGCGTATGCCATCACCCGATTGCCTGCGCCAACAACTTCCGCGGTGATGCAGAATTCCGCAGTGGGGCAGGCAACAACACCTGCGCAGAGCACTGGCTGGCCTTCCGTCACGCATCCGGCACTGAACAATGCACCGGCGGTGAAAAACACGGTTGACCTGCCGACGTGGGAAGAACTGACTGACATTCGCGACACACTGAATACGGCAATTGATAAGGAGTTGTCCCGTACAACCAGTGATGCGCTGTTTCTGGCGCTGCGCCGGGTGAAAGCAGATCTGAATGCGGATATCAACACGCGCCTTGAACAGTCTGCACGGATCATTCAGCGCACACCGGATGAGGTTTTACCCGCGCTGGTGCTGGCGGCGACCTGGTTTGATAACGCGGCGCGTGACGCGGACATTATCCGGCGTAATGCCATTACGCATCCCGGCTTTGTGCCGGTGATCCCTCTGAAGGTGCCAGTGCAATGAACGACAATGTCACGCTACGGGTAAATGGCCGGGAGTGGAATGGCTGGACATCGGTACGCATCGGTGCCGGTATTGAACGGCTGGCGCGGGATTTCAGTGTGGAGATCACCCGACAGTGGCCGGGAGATGAGGGTATCACCACGCTTCAGCCGCGCATTAAAAACGGTTCAAAAGTGGAGGTGCTGATTGGTGATGAGCTGGTGATCACCGGCTGGGTGGAGGCGACGCCCGTTCGTTACGATGCCCGTTCGGTCAGCACCGGTATTGCCGGACGCAGTCTGACCGCTGACCTGATTGACTGTGCAGCCGAACCGACACAGTTTAACGGACGATCGCTGGTACAGATTGCGCAGGCGCTTGCTGCGCCTTTCGGCATTGAGGTGGTGAACAACAGTGCGCCGTCGGGTGTTATTCCTGATGTCCAGCCTGATCACGGCGAAACGGTGATTGAGGTGATCAACAAAATACTCGGTCAGCAGCAGGCACTGGCTTACGACGACCCGCACGGCAGGCTGGTGATTGGCGGTATTGGCTCAACGCGGGCACATACCGCGCTGGTACTTGGGGAAAATATCCTTTCCTGTGATACGGAGAAGAGTATCCGGGAGCGGTTTTCTGTTTACCAGGTGGCGGGGCAGCGTGCCGGAAACGACGATGATTTCGGTGAGGCCACCACCACCGCGCTGCGGGCCCGCACAGAGGACGCATTTATTGCCCGTTACCGTCCGATGTATATCAGGCAGACAGGGCAGGCTACGGGGGCAGGCTGTATTGCCCGTGCGGACTTTGAAGCCCGACAACGGGCGGCGCGGACGGATGAAACCACCTATGTGGTTCAGGGCTGGCGACAGGGTAACGGTACGCTGTGGCAGCCCAACCAGCGGGTGATTGTCTTCGATCCGGTCTGTGGTTTCGACAATACCGAACTGCTTGTCTCGGAAGTCACGTTTACTCAGGACCAGAACGGCACCCTGACGGAAATCCGTGTCGGCCCGCCTGATGCTTATCTGCCTGAACCTGAAGCCCCCGGCGCGCGGAAAAAGAAAAAAGCCAGAGTACAGGAGGACCCGTTCTGATGAGGACGATTGAAGCCATGCAGCGACAACTCCTCGGCCTGATTGGGCGGGCGGTGGTGAAAAGCATCAGTGCCGCCACGAAATGTCAGACCGTGGATGTGTCCCTGATTGCCGGTGAACCCAAAGCCGGGGTTGAACATCTTGAACCCTACGGTTTTACCGCAAGGGCAAACAGCGGTGCGGAAGCGGTGGTGTTGTTTCCGGATGGCGACCGTTCTCATGCGGTGGTTGTTACGGTGTCGGACCGTCGCTACCGCCTGAAAGGGCTGCAAACGGGGGAGGTGGCTGTCTATGACGATCAGGGGCAGTCCGTGACGCTGACCCGGGAGGGGATCGTGGTGGACGGTGCAGGTAAAACGATCACGTTTCGCAATGCGCCCAGAGCACGTTTTGAAATGGACCTGGAAGTGACCGGACAGGTGAAAGACCTGTGCGACTCCGGCGGCACCACCATGTCAGCGATGCGGCTTGCCTATAACGGGCATCGTCACAGAGAGAACGGTCAGGGCAGTAACACCGACAAACCTGATAAAGCGATGGAGGCATGATGGAACTGTGGCTGACGGTGAACGGTAAACGCACCTGCGCCAGCGCACCGCTGGATCCGCTGACCCGCGCCGTGGTGATTTCCCTGTTCACCTGGCGGCGGGCGGAGCCTGATGACAATGCCGACGTCCCGATGGGATGGTGGGGGGATACCTGGCCTGCGGTACAGAATGACCGTTACGGCTCCCGGCTGTGGCTGCTTCAGCGCAGCAAACTGACCAATCAGCTGGTGCTGACGGTAAGGGGGTATATCCGCGAATGCCTGCAATGGATGATTGATGACGGCGTGGTGTCCCGTATTGATCTGGATATCCGCCGCACCGGGATTAATGAACTGGGTAACAGTATCACTCTCTGGCGTCGTGACGGACCGGTAATGATTTCTTTTGATGATCTGTGGAGTGCGATAACGCATGGCGGACAGTAAATTTCAGCGCCCGACGCTGGCAGAAAATATCAGTATGCTCCGTAACGATTTATTCGCCAGGCTGGACGTCAGCGACACGCTCCGGCGCATGGATGAAGACGTGCGGGCAAAGGTGTATGCGGCGGCGCTGCATACGGTTTACGGGTACATCGATTATCTGGCAATGAACATGCTGCCTGACCTGTGCGATGAGTCCTGGCTGGCGCGACATGCTGCGATGAAACGGTGTCCGCGCAAGGGGGCCACGGCTGCCAGCGGGTATATGCGCTGGGAAGGTGTCAGCGATGGCCTGAAGGTGACTGCCGGGAGCGTGATTCAGCGCGATGACCTGGTTCAGTACACGGCAACTGCCGATGCAACCAGCTCCGGTGGTGTCCTGCGTGTGCCGATCACTTGCTCAACTACAGGCGCGGTCGGTAACGCTGACGACGGTACGGCATTAATCCTGGTCACGCCGGTGAATGGTCTGCCGTCTTCCGGTGTTGCAGATACCCTGACTGGCGGATTCGATACTGAAGATCTGGAAACGTGGCGCGCCCGCGTCATTGAGCGGTATTACTGGACGCCGCAGGGCGGGGCTGACGGGGACTATGTCGTCTGGGCTAAAGAAGTGCCCGGCATTACCCGCGCATGGACATACCGTCACTGGATGGGAACGGGAACTGTCGGTGTGATGATTGCCAGCAGTGACCTGATTAATCCCATTCCGGAAGAATCAACGGAAACGGCGGCAAGACAACATATCGGGCCACTGGCCCCGGTGGCAGGCTCTGATTTGTATGTGTTCAGGCCGGTGGCGCATAAAGTGGATTTTCATATCCGCGTGACGCCGGACACACCGGAAATACGGGCTGCCATCACCGCCGAGTTGCGTTCGTTCCTGCTGCGTGATGGTTATCCGCAGGGAGAACTGAAGGTGTCGCGTATCAGTGAGGCGATTTCCGGTGCGAACGGGGAATACAGCCATCAGTTGCTTGCACCGGCAGACAATATCTCCATTGCAAAAAATGAACTGGCGGTACTGGGGACGATTTCATGGACGTAACAAACGATGATTACATCCGTCTGTTGTCGGCACTGTTGCCCCCCGGTCCGGCGTGGTCAGCCAGCGATCCGGCGATTGCCGGTGCGGCACCGTCATTAACCCGCATTCATCAGCGTGCGGATGCCCTGATGCGGGAGCTGGATCCGCGCACCACCACCGAACTGATAAATCGCTGGGAGCGTCTGTGCGGCCTGCCGGATGAATGTATTCCAGCGGGAACGCAGACCCTTCGCCAGCGTCAGCAACGACTGGATGCGAAGGTTAACCTGGCGGGCGGCATCAACGAGGATTTTTATCTTGCACAGCTTGCTGCCCTGGGCAGACCAGATGCCACCATCACGCGATACGACAAAAGCACGTTCACCTGCTCATCGGCCTGTACTGACGCGGTGAATGCGCCGGAATGGCGGTATTACTGGCAGGTCAACATGCCAGCCACCACCAACACCACCTGGATGACATGTGGCGATCCCTGTGATTCCGCACTGCGTATCTGGGGTGACACCGTTGTCGAGTGTGTGCTTAACAAACTCTGCCCGTCGCATACCTACGTAATTTTTAAATATCCGGAGTAATCCATGCATCGTATAGACACGAAAACCGCGCAGAAGGATAAGTTCGGCGCGGGTAAGAACGGTTTTACCCGTGGTAATCCCCAGACTGGTACGCCTGCCACCGATCTGGATGATGACTACTTTGACATGTTGCAGGAGGAGCTTTGCAGCGTTGTGGAGGCATCCGGTGCCAGCCTGGAGAAGGGGCGGCATGACCAGTTGCTTACCGCACTTCGCGCACTGCTGTTAAGCCGCAATAATCCGTTTGGTGATATCAAATCGGACGGCACGGTACCAACGGCTCTCGAAAACCTTGGTTTGGGAGCAGGCTCTGCATTACCTGTTGGTGTCCCTGTTCCGTGGCCTTCAGCCACTCCGCCAACAGGCTGGCTGAAATGCAATGGTGCGGCTTTTTCTGCTGAAGAATACCCGGAACTGGCAAAGGCTTACCCGACAAATAAATTACCTGATTTACGTGGTGAGTTTATTCGTGGCTGGGATGACGGAAGAGGAATTGATACTAACCGTAGCTTGCTTGCATCACAGGGCGATGCCATTCGAAATATAATTGGTGCATTAGTAGATGTCAGGTTTAATACCTATCCTTCTGATTCTGGCGTTTTTACAACCAGCGTCATCGGAGATGCTTCATCTGATTCAATTAAAGGTGGTTATGCAAAGCGAGTAACATTTGATGCTTCCAGAGTTGTTCCAACTGCAAACGAAAACCGTCCTCGAAACATTGCCTTTAATTATATCGTGAGGGCTGCATAATGGATTACGCTGTATTAAATAACGAATTTATCGCCACCCAGGCAGGAAATATTACGGTTTATAACTATGATGGTGAAACACGGGAATATATTTTCACATCAACTGAATATCTTGCTGTGGGTGTCGGCATTCCGGCATGTTCCTGTTTAGATGCTCCTGGCTCATACAAAACTGGTTATGCAATCTGCCGATCTGCAGATTTTAACTCATGGGAATATGTGCCAGACCATCGCGGTGAAATCGTCTTTAGCACCGAAACAGGAGAATCAAAAGAAATCACAGCTCCGGGTGATTACCCTGATAATACAACCACTATCGCCCCGTTAACGCCATACGATAAATGGGATGGTGAGAAATGGGTGACAGATACTGAGGCACAGCATAATGCCGCAGTAGACGCGGCAGAAGCACTGCGCCAGTCACTTATTGATGCAGCAATGGCTTCCATTAGTCTGATTCAACTGAAACTACAGGCCGGACGGAAGCTGACGCAGGCAGAAACCACCCGACTTAACGCTGTGCTGGATTACATTGACGCGGTGACGGCAACAGATACCAGCACCGCGCCGGATGTCATCTGGCCTGAACTGCCGGAGGCGTAGGCCATTCAATATCTGGCGCACTGGAGGAATCAACCAGTTCCAGTGCGTCCAGATAATCCAGCCACAAATTATATTGCGCTAGTTCCTCACCTTTCAGACGACCAATAGCCGCTTTACCAGGCCATTGCCTGCTGTTCATGTGCTCGTTGGCTTCATTAATAAGTTTTCCTTTTTTCAACTCTGCCAATGCAATAAGGTTTTCTTTTGATAAAGGTGGTTGCTCTGTCAAAACCGGATATCCCTCCTGATTGCTGACTATTTTCATGCCATTATCCTGACCATCCAGTAGTGATAGCCATTCATCCGTGGTTATCTCAACAGCATCTGAAGGTGCTTTATTTAAATCGGTAAAAAAACCATTTTCTTTTTGTGAATAGAAGTATCTGTCCATTTATCAATCTCCAAAAGCAATCCAGTAAGCAAAAGGATTTATTCCTTGCTCAGTCACAGATGACATCAGGGAAAATTGCGATGGTGAAACAGGTAATGCTGCAAAACTAACCATTGTTGACACACCTGACCGTGCATTATCGTACGATGCAACAACACAATAATTGGTATTGCTGAAAGATATCGGCAGGGTGATATTTACAGGTGAGCCTAATGGCCCTGATGCTGATATTCCCATTTGAATGATGGTTCCATCAGGCAATTTTCTCCAGCGATTAGAACTCGGATTTCTTTTCCAGGCTGACATATCCGGTATCTGATTTTCTCCTGTACCCACATCCCTTTTCGCCGCTTCTCCCAAACCAACCTTTTAGAAAATGCAGTTATTCGGCTCAGATGGCATGATCCCGGATTTTTACAGGGTTATTTCTCATGCTTATTGGCTATGTACGTGTGTCAACAAATGACCAGAACACAGATCTACAACGTAATGCGCTGAACTGTGCAGGATGCGAGCTGATTTTTGAAGACAAGATAAGCGGTACAAAGTCCGAAAGGCCGGGACTGAAAAAACTGCTCAGGACATTATCGGCAGGTGACACTCTGGTTGTCTGGAAACTGGATCGGCTGGGGCGCAGTATGCGGCATCTGGTCATTCTGGTTGAGGAGTTGCGCGAACGTGGCGTTAATTTTCGCAGCCTGACGGATGCTATTGATACCAGTACCCCAATGGGGCGCTTTTTCTTTCATGTGATGGGGGCCCTGGCTGAAATGGAACGAGAACTGATTGTTGAACGAACAAAAGCTGGACTGGAAGCTGCTCGCGCACAGGGACGAATTGGTGGACGTCGTCCCAAACTTACACCAGAACAATGGGCGCAGGCCGGACGATTAATTGCAGCAGGAATTCCTCGCCAGAAGGTAGCGATCATCTATGATGTTGGTGTATCGACACTGTATAAGAAGTTTCCGGCCGGAGATAAATGAAACCGTAGCACGTCGTATGCAAGATCGTGCTGCGGTTTATGCTTACCACTTGAAGATTCAAAAATTAGGTGAGTAACGAACTGGAGACATAGCTCCTTTTTTTCTTAATTCATCTGGTATTTTTTTCCCAAGATAAAGGTTTGCTATTTCAGGTGGAGCTTCTCGACCTTCAAAACCATAGCGAGAGCTTTGTGTTGCCTCAAAGTCAGGGTCTTCGTCCCAGTATTTCATCGTAGGAAAATGTTCACGCGTTGATTTTAGCCATTTATCAGCAATGAAAACTCCTCGAACGATCCCCCTTACAGTAGCAAGAATGACTTCTGCTTTACTGGCGCGCGAGACATTAATGCGCCAGCTAAATCGAACCGCATCATAAAGCTCTGAATCTTTTGCACTTCTGTTAACGGAAATCATTAATGCTTTATGATGAAATGTTATGGTTTCGGGTTGATATGTTGCTATCAACTCTTTGACATGCGCGGCGCCGAATTCATTGCTGCCAGCACCATTCATGATATTCGTTAACCCAGGGTAGGCATCAATAAGTGCTGCTTCAACTTCGTACGCCGTCTTTTCATCAGTCATTCCATGTCGATGGATGACATGGATAACTTCAAGTCCCGCTAATCTTATTTCTCTGATTTGCTTTAGCTTGTTGCTCAGTAAGTCGTCATCATCAGCCGCTGCCACTTCACCGCGCATATGGGCAAATACGCGGTTACCTTTGCCTTTCCCTACATAGAAGGTGCTTCCGTCCCTAGGATCAATCAATCGGTATACATACCAGCCAAGGTGTTCAATTACTCCAGAAGGAAACTCAGTAATATCCATTTTGCAATATCTGTGAATTATTTGTGAGACGTATATTAATGAACATTGCAAGGGCTCACAACTAGTAGTGTTGAGAAAGCCATCGGGAAAATGAGGCTAACCCTTTGAATTTACATAGCGCAAAAAGATACCTTTCCTCATAATGTGAGCTAATTTTATGTTTCGTTTGATGATCGGGTCGGTCTCGAAAACCGGAGTAGGGGCAACTCTACCGGGGGTTCAAATCCCCCTCTCTCCGCCACTTTATCAATGACTTATCTCCCGACTTCCCGTCTTGCTTTTCCTAAACAGAACAATCGTAGAATATTCTTGAAGGGTTAGATCGTCACTGTTTTCTGTTCGATACTGTGACATTCAGCACTTGATTCGCTATGGATCTGACAGGAAGGTTTTGAGCGAAAATCTGCAGTTATTCAGTCGTTTTCTTATCGGTCACCATTATTCTTTTAGACATTGATCCTACAAAGCTGCCGCAAAGTTGGTGGTGGGAACTGAAGTTGCGTAGAGAAGGGGTCAATACCCGGAGGCAAACATGGGCTGGCAAAAGTGTAGCGGCATTAGGCGCAGCTATTTAGCCTAGTTATGTTTTATGAAAACTTGATATCATATAAGTGTCTTACTTATTGGCTGTAAATAAGTTTTTCCTAAGGAATTGTTTCTTGAGTATCATTTGTAACTGTAACGGAATTTATAATCCTTTGCTTTATTGTTACGGTATTTTTTATCACACCCTATTTTTAGTGGTTTTTTATACTGAAGTTTGGCAAAGTGAAATTTATATACATATACTTCATCCTGGTTTCAGTTAAATTGGGTGGATGATATGGCAACTACATGTTCAGTTATATTGATTTTGGAGTCCTTTGATGTTTATTTCGGAAAAGAGAGTGTGTTTCTGGAGAGAGGTTCATCTGTACTTGTCGACTCTAGCTCTAGAGATTTTTTCCTGACATATCCTGAAAGAGTGATAGTGGCGGATTTTGGCGCTGAGTTTATTAGTCGCTATTTGAAAGCTAATAACTTAAGGGATATTTCTGATTGTAGGGAATATCCATCTTATTTAAAAATAAACTTTACTGACTTCAGTTTAATTAAAGGATTAATTAGTTGGGCTAATCACTGTGCTGAATACATAGAAATTTTTGATGAGTCTATTGCTTTTACATGTCTCTCTGCATTTTCTTCTGAAAAACAATTTGGAGTATTTCTGTTTGGATGTTTGAAAAGCACAGGGGCTAAAGTTAAAACGATTATTCATACGGATTTATCTGCACCATGGCGTCTTAAGGATATATCATCAAGATTATATCTCAGCGAAAGTTTACTAAAGAGGAAATTGAAAGAAGAGGGGGTATCATTCAGTAAGATCATACTTGATGAGAGGATGCAAATGGCTGAATATTTACTCAGCACTCGTTGTTATCCTATTAGTAAAGTAGCTAAGGTCTGTGGTTATGCCAGTGTCTCATACTTTACTTATGTATTTAGACGTTATTTTGGTGTTTCTCCAAGTCAATACTCTCAGAGGAGTTCAGAAAGTAAAATTCTTACTCACCAGGGAATCTGATCATTGTTCTTGCCCCCTTATTTCCAGACAGGGGGTGTATCTTAAGTTAACGTTACCCGCTGACGTCGATATTCTCGCGGAGAGCGATAACCCAACGCACTGTGCGGATGGTTTTCATTGTAATGTTCGATCGCCACTGCAAGATTATGCAATGCCGTTCTTACATTCGGTTTCGGCATGAACGCGATGTAGTCTTCCTTCATCGTTTTCACGAACCTTTCTGCAATTCCATTACTCTGAGGACTGCTGATTGCCGTTGTGCAGGGCTCCAGATTCAACTCTCTGGCGAACTGCCGTGTTTCATGCGCTCTATACGCTGAACCGTTATCTGTCAGCCACTGGATGGACTGTTCCGGTACTTTATCGCCGAAGCGTTTTTCTATCGCTCCTAACATGACATCCTGCACTGTCGCTTTATCGTAACCTCCCGTGCTTGCGGCCCAGTCTATGGCTTCACGATCGCAACAGTCCAGGGCGATTCATCTGGGCCAATCCTCGCTCATAACAGGCATTCACTTCAGTCATGGCAGAAAGGTATGCATGCTGGAGAAGTCGTGAAAGAAAAGAAGACTGCTGCGCCGTTTGTCGTCACGTTTATCTTCATTGGCTATGCAAGTCGTAATACAAGGTGGGACAAAACTGAGACACATAAGGCCTCGCAATGGCTTGCAAGGCTTTACATGTTTTGATGTGGTGGGACGTGTGAGCGCAGTGTTGATGGGGTAATGCTTTGAATTAGAAGCGGATTCTTATAATTCGTAATGCGAAGGTCGTAGGTTCGACTCCTATTATCGGCACCATTAAAATCAAAGAGTTACCCCATATTTAAATACACCACGTTTCCTCCTGTGCCGCATTTGTGCCATTGTAACCTTGGCAATTCATCAAAATACTGTTCTGACATCAGGCAGTGCAGGTGCAGCTATTTAAACCAATTGCTGCCGCCATTCTTTGACGTAGTCAATCAGGGCGCGGAGCTTTGGTGCAATATTGCGACGCTGTGGGAAATACAGATAGAAGCCCGGAAATTGTGGAAGAAAGTCATCAAGCAGCGATACAAGCTTACCGCTTTCAATATATGGCCTGAAAGTTTCCTGAGTGGCAATTGTTATTCCTCCGCCGGCAAGAGCCAGCCTCAACATCAGACGCAGATCATTAGTCGTAATCTGCGGTTCAATCGCAAGGTCGAAAGTTCTCCCGTTTTCTTCAAATGGCCAGCGATAAGGCGCAACCTCCGGGGACTGACGCCAGCCGATACACTTATGGGTATTTCCCCCGGAGGCGAGAAAGCGCTCTCCACGCCCGGCCGCAAGGATCAGGACGACGGGGGCAGGCATGAATCCTCCTCCTGATGGAGACGTACAGAGGCGACTTCTGCCAGCACGGAGAGTGCCAGAGTATGCGCATCCCGGGCTTTGGGGAATATCCCGACGGGTGCCCGGATTTGCGTTGTTTCCTCCCTGGACCATCCCAGCTCGTGGAGCTTTTGCAGACGTAACGTGTGAGTTCGATAGCTGCCCAATGCGCCGAGATAAAAGGGTTTTGCTTCTCGCGCGGCCTGCAACACTGGCAGCTCCCGGTTGAGATCATGGCACAGCAAAATGACCGCCGTATCGGTATCGATCTGAGCGCTGGCTGAGGCCGGAAAAAGATCGAAGATATGGCTGTCATAGCCTGTGGCTGCTGCAAGACTCGCAGTTGCCTGCGCCTCAAGAGAACGTCCGTAAATCATCAGCCTGACGCATGGCCTGAACCCCACCTCAAAGCCATTGAGATTCCAGCCCGTCCGGGTTTGCGTGGGCAGGCACACCAGCGATTGTGCTTGCGGATCGTAGCGCAGCCCCGCCGGTTTTCTCTGTTCCAGACGGTTCAGCACGGCGAGCAGAGGCTGTGCCGAGCGTAGTTTATGGAGCGTCAGCGTGATCCCACCGCCGCAGGGCAGAACGATGTCAAACCACGGCGAACCTTCGCCATAGCGAATTTCGCGATCGCGGCCTGAGCCCATCATCTCCAGCGCTTCAAAAGCGGCAGCGGCCTCCACGCAGCCGCCAGAGACAAAACCGCAGTAACGACCATCTTCGCGAACCACCATCTGCGCCCCGAGCGGGCGCGCCGCGCCGCCGTGTATCTCCACCAGCGTCACCAGCACCGCTCCTTTACCGGACATTAGCGCCTCTACGGCGAAGCGCAGAATGGTCCGGTGGTCATCGGTGAGAAACGCCTGCTCTGGCTTATGCCAGTGTTCGTCTTTATCAAAAAGCGGGTATGACATTGTTTCTCCTTAAACCACATCCGGCAGCTTATCGAGCAGCTTATCCAGAGTGATGGGATAATCCCGTACCCGAATACCGGTGGCGTTATACACCGCGTTGGCGATAGCCGCGCTCACGCCGCACAGGCCCAGCTCACCGACACCTTTGGCCTTCATCGGGGAGGATATGGGGTCGGTATCATCCAGGAAAATCACCTCCTGTTTTGGGATATCCGCATGGACCGGCACCTCATACCCCGCCATATCGTGATTAACGAAGTAGCCCAAACGGTCATCCACCGCCAGCTCCTCCATCAGTGCCGCGCCCATGCCCATAGTCATTGCGCCAATGACCTGGCTGCGCGCAGTTTTCGGATTCAGGATGCGTCCTGCAGCACACACAGCGAGCATACGCCGGACCCGAACTTCTCCCGTCGCGCTATGCACGCCGACCTCCACAAAATGCCCGGCAAAGGTCGACTGCTGGTACTCTTTGCTCAGTGTTCCGAATTCAATGCTCTCTTCCGCTGTCAGTCTGCCGCCTGCGGTGGCTTCATGTAGCGTGGCGCTTCGGGTACCGTTGGTAATCTTGCCGTCGGCAAACTGCGACTGCTCAGGATCAAACCCGACTGCCGAGGCAATCATTTCGCGAAGCTTCATACAGGCGGCGTAAACGCCGGAGGTGGAGGTATTCGCGCCCCATTGTCCACCAGAACCCGCAGAAACCGGGAAACTGGAATCGCCGAGGTGAACCGCAACCTGCTCCAGCGGTACGCCAAGCATTTCCGCTGCCGTCTGGGCCAGAATGGTGTAGCTGCCGGTGCCAATGTCGGTCATGTCCGTTTCTACGGTAACGGTGCCGTTTTGTTCGAGGTGAACCCGAGCACCCGATTTTTCCAGCAGATTATTGCGAAAGCCCGCCGCAACACCGTGGCCGACTAGCCACTCCCCGTCGCGCACCTGTCCGGGTGTGGCGTTGCGCTGCTTCCAGCCAAATTTATCCGCTCCGGTGCGCAAGCACTCGATAAGCTGACGGCGAGAGAAGCAGCGCGTCGGGTCGGCGGGGTCAACCTGAGTGTCATTCAGGATGCGAAACTCGACGGGATCGATGCCCGCTTTTTCCGCCAGTTCGTCGATCGCGATTTCGAGCGCCATCAGACCGGGGGCTTCGCCGGGCGCACGCATGGCGTTCCCTTCCGGCAAATCAAGCGTGGCGAGCCGCAGGCCGGTATGACGATTCGCCCCGGCGTAGAGTAATTCGCTTTGCTGTACCGCCGTTTCCGGCGTGCCGCCGGGCAGGTTTCCAGACCAGCTTTCATGTGAGATAGCGGTGATTTTCCCGCTCTGGTCGGCACCGATACGCAAGTGCTGAAGGGTGGCGGGGCGGTGCGTGGTGTTATTGGGAATAGAGGGGCGGGGGAGCATCACTTTAACCGGACGTTTCACCGCTCGGGCGGCGAGGGCCGCCAGCAGCGCATCGCTTCTCAGGAACAGCTTGCCGCCAAACCCTCCGCCGATATACGGGGAGATAATACGCACATTCTCCACGGGAACTTTCAGCGTTTTTGCCAGATCGGTGCGGCACCAGTCAATCATCTGATTTGAGGTCCAGAGGGTAAGCTTATTTCCATCCCAGACGGCCATCGAGGCATGCGGCTCCATCGCCATATGGCTCTGGTCCGGGGTCGTGTAGGTAGCATCAATCTTCACCGCAGCGGAGGTGAAAGCCCCGTCAAAGTCACCGACGTTTTTGTCGGGCGTGTCTTCCGGCGGCTGATTGACGGCCTGTTTTTCGTCCGCCAGGGAGTAAGCTCCTTTATTACGGCGATAGTGTGCCTGCACCAGCGAGGCCGCCGCTCGCGCCTGTTCGAAGGTCTCGGCCACTACCAGCGCAATGGCCTGATGATAGTGCTCAATAGTGGGGCCGCCTAACAGCCTGGCGGTGTTTTTGTCGCCTTTGCCGAGTGCCCCGGCGTTACTGGCGGTAATGACAGCCAGTACGCCCGGCGCTTTTTGCGCGGCGTCCGTATCAAGGGCGGTGAGGCGTCCTTTGGCAATGGCGGAACCGACGATATAGCCATAGGCGGCGTTGGGGGCCTCTTCATGCCATTCGTAGGCGTAGCGTGCCGTGCCGGTAGTTTTCAGCGGTCCGTCGATGCGGTCATGGGGACGACCGACAACCTTCAGCTGATCGATCGGGTTTTCCCCTGCGGGTTTATCAAATTTCATGCCTGTGCCCTCGCTTCAGCCAGTACGGAGGCAAGCGTGCGCTTCGCCAACAGGAGTTTAAAGGTGTTTTCAGCGGTGGGATGGGCGCTGGCGAACAGCGTGTCATATACGGCCTGCGCCCCCTGGGATAGCTGAGCATCCGCAGCCTCAATGCGCCAGGGCTTATGTGCTACTCCGCCCAGCGCGACGCGCCCGCTGCCGTCAGGCTGAATAATCGCCGCGACCGATACCAGGGCAAAGGCGTAGGAGGCGCGATCGCGCACCTTACGGTAGATATGTTTTCCGCCGAGCGGTGGAGGTAACGTCACCGCAACGATAAGCTCACCGGGAAGCAGGGCGGTTTCAATGTGCGGCGTTTTCCCCGGTGGGTGATAAAAATCAGCCAGTGTGATACTGCGAGTCTTTCCCTCCGGCGTGATGGTTTCCACCACCGCATCCAGCAACCGCATTGCGACCGCCATATCGCTCGGATGGGTGGCTATGCAGGCTTCACTTACGCCTACCACCGCGTGCTGACGGCTAAAGCCTTCAAGCGCCGCGCAGCCGCTCCCGGGCAGGCGCTTATTGCAGGGCTGATTGGTGTCGTAAAAATAGGGGCAGCGCGTGCGCTGGAGCAGATTACCTGCGGTGGTTGCCTGATTACGTAACTGACCAGATGCGCCAGCGAGCAGGGCGCGGGAGAGTACCGCGTAATCACGACGCACGCGCTCGTGAGCCGCCAGGTCGGTGTTCCGTACCAGTGCGCCGATGCGCAGCCCACCCGCGTCGGTCACTTCAATCTTATCGAGCCCGAGGCCGTTCACATCGATAAGGTGGGTGGGCGTTTCAATTTCCAGCTTCATCAGGTCCAGCAGATTGGTCCCGCCCGCGATAAATTTTGCGCCGGGTACGCGCTGAGCGCTAAGTGCCGCCTCGGCTGGGGTGTTCACTCGTTCATAGGTAAACGCCTTCATGATTTTATCTCCCCCGCAGCATCTTCAATGGCGGCAAGGATGTTAGCGTATGCACCACAGCGACAGATGTTGCCGCTCATACGTTCACGGATCTCATCGGCAGTTGTTTCTGGAGCGGAAACCAAATCGACCGTGACGTGACTGGGAATGCCGTCCTGAATCTCTTTTAGCACCGCTACTGATGAGCAAATTTGCCCGGAGGTGCAGTAGCCGCACTGGAAGCCATCATGCTTGATAAAGGCCGCCTGCATGGGGTGAAGATTATCTGGCGAACCCAGGCCTTCAATGGTGGTGATCTCGGCCCCCTGATGCATGACTGCAAGCGTCAGGCAGGCATTAAGCCTGCGACCATTGACCAGCACGGTACAGGCTCCGCACTGTCCGTGATCGCAACCTTTCTTGGTACCGATCAAATGCAGATTTTCACGCAAAGCGTCCAGTAGCGTGGTTCGGGTATCCACCTCAAGCTGCTCGGTTTTGCCGTTCACCTTCAGTGTCAGGGGCATTATCTCTGGCGCGGGTGTAGCTGCCGGAACGCTTGCCGCCAGCGTAGAATGAGGATAAACCACGGCGGTCGCCGCTGTTGCGGCGCTCACTTTAATCAGATCGCGACGGGTCAAACTTAAATCGTGCGGCTCGTGCTTCCCAACCCGATTATCTTCGGGGTATTCGCCTTGGTTGCTCATACCAGGCCTCCGGTATTCTAAAGGGGAAAATAAGAGTGCGTTGCGAGAGTGCTGATGCTTTTTTAAACGTTAAGCATAGTCGGCGACAGCAGGAGGATTATTCTTAAAACGCGAATGCAGCTATGAGCCCGGCTAATAAATTCATGTTCGCCGGGATGTTGATGATGATGGGAGCTGGTTTATTGCTTTAGTTGTACGATGCAAAAACCAATAAGGAAACCTGTGATTTTCAGCTCTGCATCACCCTGCAAATCTCTGTCACTTCTAATATAAAAATAGGGAGAAATGATGGAGCTTATATTCATTGGCGATTAGGAAACCATCTTGTTATACAAAACAATACAGTTCTTTACATTTGCCTTGTTTTATGAATACTCCTGAAGAGGTGTATAACATAATGGTACAAGCAGGGTAGATATGAATATATTTGAACAAACTCCACCGAACCGCAGACGTTATGGTCTTGCTGCATTCATTGGGCTGATTGCTGGCGTTGTTTCCGCATTCGTGAAGTGGGGGGCTGAAGTTCCATTGCCGCCACGTAGCCCGGTGGATATGTTTAATGCAGCGTGTGGCCCGGAATCATTAATCAGGGCTGCAGGCCAAATTGATTGCTCGCGTAATTTTCTCAATCCACCGTATATTTTTCTTCGAGACTGGTTGGGGCTGACAGATCCCAATGCGGCTGTTTATACCTTTGCCGGGCATGTCTTTAACTGGGTTGGTGTTACGCACATTATCTTTTCGATAGTGTTTGCTGTCGGTTATTGTGTGGTCGCTGAAGTATTTCCAAAAATTAAACTCTGGCAGGGCTTACTGGCAGGTGCTTTAGCCCAACTTTTTGTTCATATGATTTCATTCCCTCTCATGGGACTGACGCCACCTCTGTTTGATCTCCCGTGGTATGAGAATGTTTCTGAAATTTTTGGACATTTAGTCTGGTTCTGGTCTATTGAAATTATTCGCAGAGATTTACGAAACAGAATTACTCATGAGCCAGACCCTGAGATCCCTTTAGGCTCAAACAGATAATGCATTGAATGATAAAAATGGCGCAAATACAGCGCCATTTTTATAGGTTAAAAACATTGCTTTTTATATTCTGATTCAGATAGTCAGTGAGTATATCGCGCTACTTCAGGATGATGTAGATCCGAAGAACGCTACAGAAGAGAGGCATTGTTGCTGGCAAATAGAAGAAGTATCGGGTTTTGTTACCCCTGAAAAACGAAGCCCCGCTATTATCGCTGGCGGGGCAGTGCAATTAATTATTGTATGTTTATAACGGTGTCAGCCCGTATTTAGCCCTTGCACGATTGCAAGCCTCATTGACGACTCCGTTCTCACCAGACATGGCAAATTCTCTGCATGTGGACGATCGATTTTTATATATCGTGCAGCAGGCATTTTTGCCCGGGGTTCCTGCAAGGGCAATACATCGGGGGTTTTTCTGATTGGTACCGCTCATGCATCGGTGAAAAGGGGATATTTGTTCAGTGAGCCTGGCGGGAATAGTACCGCCAGCATCGTCGGCTTCGGCCCAGTAAAAAGAGACGCGGAAAAATGCACAACAGGCACCACACGTCATGCATGGATTCAGATTGCTCATAATTCACCAGTACAGCTAAAAATCGTAAAGAGAACAGCGGTACATCGTATGTAAGAACGTACCGCGGTTGGCTGGGGAACTTTCGATAGTGTGAGTATTGAATGATTTCCAGCCGTTACCGATTTTACGTACTAATTCGTGATTAAACCACTCGTTAGCAGGCTGCCTGATACCTTTCCGTGTCTCCTGAACACTATGGTGTGCATATGAGAAAGCCCATCGTTACAGGTGATATTGACGATCGCTTCCACATCATTTAAACGATTTTTGGGGCTCTGAGGTGGAATTCTTCCCTCGACCGATGGATAAGTCTTAGTCCGCCGAAGGGGGCTTAGCCGGACAGGAATCGCTAATCTTAATGAATTTGTCGTTATAGACCAGATAATGATTCCCCGGCTGACGTAACTCAGGCTGATGAACCACGTCTCCCGGACGTAGATACCAGGCATCGCCTTCCTCTTCGGTCGAATCACATCCTGGCTTAATCAGTAGCTTAAACCATGTGTTGCCAGTGTTACTTACCGTTCCTGTCACCTTGTCGAAGGACCATTTAAACTGAACCTGACGTGGTCGTACTACCAGAATGGTATCCATCACCACCACCGGCTCCGTGCTGACCTCGCCGCCGGTTGGGCTACGTCTTGTCTGGTTACGAGTGGGGACTTCGCGAAATGAGACCCGGTAGTAGCGCTCGCGGTTATCCCGTGGACCATGATAGTAAAATTTAAAATACTCGCTCTCACCAGCCTGCAACGCCAGTTGGCGGGGGGCGAAAAGCAGTTCACCATCCACCGGTCGGGTGCGCAATTCACTGCTGCCCGGGCTATCAATAGCACTGATGGCAATACGGTATATCCGTGCGCTTTTGTTGTTATTCACTACACGTTTGCTGACAAAGTCAGTCTCGGACGGCAGCGAAAATGTCAGATTGCCGACCGAAATCGCCTGTGTCAAAGGTGCCGCCAGCATACAGACCGCTGTCAGCAGGGCCTTAGTTAATGTTACGCCACGTCGCCTGAACATGAATCTCTCCTGAAGCGCTGACTTCGCCAAACCAGCCGTTATCATCTACCGTACGCAGCGAAATGGCGTTATCCATTGGAATCGAAAATTTGACTGTGGTCTTATCCATCTGCCCCACTTCGCCAGAGATATCAGTCCACGGTGTGGTCAACCACAGCGCATCGGTCATATCCCGCCAGCTATCATCGCACCCGGCATCGTAGGTTTTTGTAGCTCCGTTGCGGGTAATAAAGGAAAGTGTCGCCGGGAACGGTACTTTCGCCTTACCGTCATCGGAGCTGAAGACACAATAGGAGCGCCCGCCAATCACCTGCGCGGGTCCGGTCACCTTGATCAGCACTTCGTCGGCAGCTGTTTTACCGCTGGTGGTTACGATATAGCCGAAATCGAGTGCCGACTCGCCGCTGCCAACATATCCCTCCCGCGACGGTGTCTGAGTATATTCATCGGAGATAATACTGATGCTGAAATCACGGGGTTTGATAATCAGCGTGTTGGAGGTAGAAAATTCATACCAGCCAGACTCCGGTGATGTGGTGTTCTGAAAGCGAAAGTTGAATAGATCTTTGGTGTTGATATCGCTGATCCCGAGGTTCACCATCTGCTTAAAGAAGTTGCTCGAGAAGAAAACATAGATCGAGTCTGCGCTCTTCATCTCGTTGAAGGTGTAGTAATAGGCGGTATTGCTCACCGGTTTCCATGAACTGCCATTCAGACTGAACTGCATATCGTACGCCCCGACGGCCGAGGCTAACGACGAGTTGGCGATCGCCGGGAATATATGGATTGAGGTGTTGCTGAGTCCGTTTGTTTGCAGGGTATAGTTGACCATCTTACAACTTAATCCTGAAAGGCTGCCGATGGTCTGTGTCCGGCAGTCGGCGTTCCCTTCGCCCAGAGTCGGTACTCCGTCGCTGTTGATAAATACCTCCGCCAGCGAGTGGGTATTTATTAACCGCAGATTTGCTGCTTTCGTATGGGTGACGTTGCGAACATACCAGTTGCCGGAGGCCTGATCCTTACAGCGTGCGCCGCTGCTGGCGTCATAGTTCACAGAGGTCTGGCAGGCATTGATGGTCATTGTAAAGCTGCTGCCGACGGGCATTTGTTGCAGATACTGGTAAAACGCGTCTGACAACATGCCGTGCATCCACTTCGCGCCGCCGCTGGTCACCGTCGCGCCATAAAATCCACTGGCGTCGGTGGTTTGCGGCAGGATAAGACTGGTGGTCATATTACACCCAGCGTACCAGTTGATGCAGCGCAAGCCAGTTAAAGGAGATGAAACTGGTGAATTTTCCAGCCACATATCAAACTTCCAGTTGGTATAAAGGCCGGTGTTGTAACCGTTATCAATGTAGCCGAGGCTTTGCTGATAGATGGTTCCTGAACCAGTGTATTTTAAACCGGTCCAGCGGTTGGCACCGGTCAGGCGCGGATCCAGCGCCCCGCCAGGAGTGACGAAAAAGTTGTCGTCTGAGTTGTTTTCGACAAACACAAACTCGCGTGCCGGTGCATCCGCCCAGGTTGTTTTGCTCACTGCCGCTCTGAGCTCAGTTACTGGCCAGATTAGCGCGAAAATTATCATCGTTATTAGTAGGTTAACTCTCATTCTCTTCTCCTGTCTGCGTCACCGCCGCCCACGATGAGAGGCCGCTGCAGACCACATCACCGACCCAGACGGCACCGCGCGCCTGGTTGAGTTCCAGTGCCACTTCGCAGGTTTTATTGCCACTGTAGCGAAAATCGATAGTGGGGTATTTCTTATCCACGTCCATGACAAACTCGCCGTTTTCATCGGTTCGGGTTCGGCCGATATGGTTGTTAATCCGTGCGTTAGCCAGCAGTGTGCCGTCTTCCGCACGGATACGACCGGAGACGGTAACCATCTGCTTCACCTCTGGCTCAATGACAGCGACATTGCCTGGATAGAGAGTCAGATGGCTTTTGCGGCCGCTGACGATATCGTAGCTGTCGAGTGAGTTTTTGCTGTTCTGTAACTCCACCTCATATCTTCCATAGGGAGAGAGCGGGAGATAGTTACGCTTGCCGTTAAGCGGGAAAATCCGCCCGTTGATTTTGGCGCTGATCTGACCGTCGTCCTCCAGCCCGGTGTTGAATATCACCCCAGCGTTGCCATCAGTCCGCCCGCTGGCAGCGATGTTTTTACCCTGCCAGCCGACGCTGCCATTGGCGGTCAAGTTGGTATTGATGTAGCCGTCCGCCGCGCTATTGACGTTCAGCGTTCCGCTGGCGTAACGAGCGTCGAACTGTGCATACGCCCCACCGCTGAGGGTTTTGTCATCACCGGTATCGCCGGAGATGGCACGTGACAGATTGGCACCAACAGTGCGAATGGTTCCTTCATCAAACTGTTTGCGTGCTGACAGGTTTGCCATGGTGTAGCCGTTTTGATGGGTCATCCCTGCGCTAAACCAGTTGCCCAGTGGTAGCGAGAGATCGAGAGCGATATATTTCCCTGTATTGGCGTTGCTGTCGCCGTTGTTATAGCGCTGAATACCGGCCCGCAGGCCAAGCGAACCAAAGGGACCGCTGTAGACATTTTGATAGTAATCTGCCGTGTAATAATGGCTGTTGTAACGGCGGTCATCATTGTAGCTGATGCTGAATGTGCCCAGCTTCGACCACAGTGAGTTCAGGTTGAGTGTGCCGCCGATTGCACGGTTGTCGGCATCGCTACGTCGCAATTGATTGCCAATGCGGGTTTTTTCCTGGTTAACCCACAGCGAACTAAAGCCTCCCGGTAGAGTGGCGCTGATGCTGCCGATGCTGCTCCATGAGCTGTCACTGGCCAGCATATTTTGCAGGTTAACGTTGATCGCCCCCCCAAGCGGCAGCGTCAGACGGGTTTCACCCACCGCCTGATTATCGTATCCATATCCCGTTGCCGCCCAGCTAAGCGTACTCAATGAGCCGGAGGTCGAGGCACCTGCTAGCCAACTCTCTTTAGCTGGTCGCGTCTTTTTCCCGTTTTCCGACCAGCGATCCATATGAAAGCTACCGCCCCATACCTGCCACGCCAGTGGTGCACCGACGCCGCGCCCCCGGCTAAACAGCTTATTGACCCGCTGGGGGCGTTTGCTGATCACGCGACCGTTAACGATCACCTCAACTTCCACATCGTAAATCCCGTACGGTAGACCCCGGGTATCCACTTCATGATTGCCCATAGTGAAGTTCTGAACGCTTAGTAGCCGCCCATCACGGGTGAGATGTACTTCGCCCGCCGCCGGTAAAAAGGCGATCACTGGCGTGGCTGACTGGCTGCTGTCGAAGATGGTGGAGCTGGCCTGGTTTCCCCAGGAAAGGCCGTAAATCTTCCCTGCTGAAATGGCGGTCATCGGCCCTAAGGACTGCAAGTTCCAGGTGTCGAGCATTCCACCGGCAAATCGGTGACCGGCAAAATCGCGTTCATACATCGCTTTATATAATTCACTGTCCTGTTGACCGCTACCGATCCCGTACAGCGAGCCGTCGAGCACCACATGATGTTCGCGCAGCGCAGTAACGTTATTCAGCGACAGATAGCTGGATGTGTTGCTCCCGCCGTTACGCAACTGGTTGTTATAGACGCCCAAGTTATAGCTCAGATTACTGCTGAGGGTGTTAACACTGGACTGCCCGATGTCTTCGCTACGTGAGCGTAGTACGGTGCCCAGCGCTTCGCGCTTGACCACCAGCTGCAGCAGCAGTTGGCGCAAGCTGAGATCCAGCTGCGCGTTGTCAGTCAGGGGGATGGTAAGGGCCTCATTGAACGGGGCGTTCGCCAGAGCCATCAGCTGCTGTCGAGTTTGTTCGCTGACACTGGCGTTATCTTCACTCTCTTCCAGCTGTATTTTCCGGATGCGTAGCTGTCCATCATCCAGCCAGATAAAAGCGCTGCCGATTCGCTGATCGTCCTGGCGACCCTGGCTACCGGCGAGATGAATATAGAGCGGGACGCTCATGCCGTCCTGAAGCGCCTGACTGAAGGCCTGCGGAATAATCACCCCACCTATTTGCTGCGCACTTATGTCAGCAGCGCTGGCATCGGGTTGAACGAACAAAAAGACCATGCCGAAGGCAAACTGGGCTTTCAGTCCTGGGGAGAACCGTCGTAAAGGCATTGTCGTTATCCATCTGCACAGCTATCTATTTCACGGGAATGAACTTATCACCCTGCCAAAGTGCAACCCGTCCTTTGTTATCCGCCGTGTCCACGCGGGTAAAACGACGCGACTTGCCTGGCATCAGGTAGTAATTCTCTTTACACTCCTTACCATTGGCGGCTTTCAGGCAGGGGCCGTAAGCGAGGATCCGCAGCGTCGCATTTCCTGTATTTGTCAGGGAGCCGTTGGCGTACTGAAAGTGGTAGTTCGCCTGACGAGGGGCGACGACCAGAATGGTGCCGATGCGGGCGGAAGCAGTGGCCACAGCGCTGCGGTTGGCATTATCGCGCTGCGCATCACTGAGGGCCTGATCAAACCAGACAATGCGGTAGTAGCGCTCTTTTTCATCTGCGGGTCCCTTATAGAAGAAGCGGATCACTTCGCTGGCTTGGGCGGGTAGCAGCAAGCTGGCGGGAGTGAGTAGCAACTCATCCGGCTTGTCCATTGAGATAACCTGCCCGTCGTCAAGCGGTGAAGAGAGCCGTTCGAGACGGATATTGATAAGGCGACCACTGTCGGTACTGTTTTTGATCGTTTTGCTCAGCGTGCTGCTGTCACTGTTCATAAACGATGATATATCGCCGACATCCAGCGCCTGGGCCGGAGATATTCCGGAAAACAGCAGAGCGAGAGGCAGAAGGTGCTTTTTCATAACAATTCCGTCCAGGAATAAAGCAGGGGGGGCTACCCCTGCTGGTACATCAGAGAGATTAACTGGTCCAGGTCGCGTCGAACTGTACGCTAACGTCGCCGCTCCAGATGCCTTCCGGTAGAGTGCTGTAATCTGTTACTGCGGTGGTACCATTGGTGGTACCGCTGATGATGGAGAAGGTGAAACCATCCTGTGCGGTGGTACGATTGCTGGCATTGTAACCGTTAGCCAGCGGGCTAAGGTTGCCGCCCAGTACGCCGTTGGCGGTATCGATCATCACGGTATCGCCAGTTTTTTCGACTGCCGCGCCGTTATAATCCACGCCCACATTCAGTGTGGAACCTGAGGTATCCAACTGGGTTAATGTGTTGGTGATAAGACGTGAGGTCAGTTTAAAGGCGGTAGCCGTTGAGTCACCCTCGATAGCCACGTCAAATAGACCTTTCTGTGAGTTAAAACCTTTAATGCCTTCGGCATACTGGAACGCCAGGCTACCGAGTGGCGTCACAACCAGCTTACTGGTGGTGTCTTTTTTGGCTGTTGCCGACCAGGTCGCTACAGCCTGAGCTGTTACGTCAGCAGCCTGCGCCACACCCATGCCGGTAAACACCGTTACCAGAGCTATTGCCAGAACCTTTTTTTTCATTGCATTTCTTCCCGAGTTGAATTGAGGACGTGATGTCCCAGTGAGTCATTTTTTAAAACTAACTTGCCTGGAGTTTACTGAACCAACTTATATATTTTTGAGTACAGCTTGGCCTCAGCATTACGCCGATGGGTATACACTGTCTTCACACTACAATTTTCAATTCTGGCAATCGATTTAGGTTGCATTCCCTGGGCCGTCATGCGGATAATTTCCATTTCCCGGTCCGTGATTTTATCTTTCTTAATATCTTTTCTCAGGAACCTGCCATTAATCACATAGGCCAGTTCTTTTCTAATATCACGACTCAGTCCTGCGTATACCACGCCCCTAATATTGCTATTGTAATACCAATAATTTGCTAAGGCTTCTGACTTTCTGGCCGCAATCAATACGACCTGTTTCCCCTTTACCGCGGATAACCATTCATTATCACGGTTTATAAATTCAGATAAAGAATCCGTATTGAGATTGATAAACACGAAATCTTTTCTAATTTTCTCCAACGATAGATAAATTAATCTGTCGATATCCACAATCAGTTCAAATAGTCCTTTATAGAAGTAGGCGTCATGGGGAGACCAGATGTATTTATCAGAACGGTTTTGACATTCCATATGGTTTTTAACCTCATAGTCCCTGCTGTAATCACTTTGCCATGTCACTACTTTCCAAACCTATAATTTTTACAGGTGCATTCAGTTTCCTTAGTAAACCGGAAGTAAATAAGATACGTAGCACATATCAATAAAGGTTAAACGAGATTAAGTTTAATTATTTTCGATTGGGCTTAAATTTATGTTTTTTTCCCGATGAGTGTCAATATGTGAACGGAAAAGGAATTCAATGGTTAAGTCAATATTTAGAAAAACTGAAAATATTGCTTTTTTGATAAGAAGAAAAAGACATTTGGTTTCATAAGGTTATTGGCAATATAACGTTCAATTCTTACTTGCATTTTATATTGGTCAGGAACTTTGCCCTGAAGTGTTAGGAATAGTCTTAATGCGCTGTGTGATGGACTAGTAAAAAAACAAGTTTTAAGGGTAAGGGATAGAATATAAAACTATAATGAGCTGTCATTGAAGATGATTTGCCAATCAGTAAGAAATTTTAATGGATTAACATGCCGCACAAAATGGTTATAGGTGTTCATTACAATAAGTGATGGAAAATTGAACGGGCGTATGTACGTCATCTGTTCGGTAAGCCCCCAAGAGCCAGATTAAGTGAAGTTAAACGAAGGCTGCCAGCTGTCACAGGAACGATGGCCTCTTTGTCAGGGCACTGAGTGCAGTTATCTGTGCGCGTTACTCTAACTGGCACTCGAACGTCGGCGACGGGGTTACCGGTGGATCAGACTGTTCCTGTGGCGTAAACGTTTTTATGTTAGTACCAACAGATTTACCACATTTATCATCTTAACAGTTTGAGTGAAAATGCAGGCTGCGCCGCAAAGGGAGGAGACTGAGTGGCGTGTTCAGTCTAAAAGAGAGTTGATGCCAGCATACAGGGGCGAAGCTGGTCAACAAGTCAACATTAAGATAATGGAATATTCGGAGAGAAACGTCAGGCAGTTGGCCTCAAATGAACAGGAGGAATATATCCCCAGGAAAATTAATGTTGGTGTTATAAACACACCAACATTAATCCGATCTGATTATTAATCAGACAAATGTCGTTAATCCGTCGAATTTTGAATCAACGTTTTTTCTTACGACCCTGAACGGCCTTAAAACGTGGATTAGATTTACAAATCACATATAGCCGTCCTTTTCGCTTCACAATCTGACAGTCTGGATGGCGTTCTTTTGCGGTACGCAGAGAGTTAAGAACTTTCATCACGACCCCTTTTTCGTGCTAACAAAACGACCAAAACGTTGGGTGAATCGTGCAACATTTCCTTCTGATGCCACTGTTCTCAGCTTCCCTGTATAGAACGGGTGCGATTTAGAAGAGACATCAATTGTCACGTATGGATACGTTACGCCATCCAGCTCAATCTCACGGTCTGTTTTGATAGTCGAGCCGATTTTAAAGTACTCATCAACACTGGTGTCGTGGAACACCACAGTACGATACTCAGGATGGATATTGGGCTTCATCATTTTTACCTGTTATGTTATAACATAACCATAAAGATACATGCTCATCCGGATCATTTCAACACCCAATCCCTGTGACTCTTTGTGGATGTGGAATTTTCGCAACGGGGAACTCTGGCATTGTTAGCAGCCATTGGTGACGCTCCCATAAACGCCTGGATGAGTGATTGATGATGGTTTTGCTGAGAGTATGGATTTTTCGACAATGGAGGTTATCTCCACTTTACTGGCCGATGATTTATCGCAGTATGATTGATTACCTGACAGCGTGTATTCCTCTCCCACGGATATAATAATTACTTACAAAAAGGGAGAGGATGCATATTTTAAATATCACTGAAGTGAACAGTTTATTGCCGTTATTAATAGAAATGGAGAAATAAATAGGCGTATTCTACAATTGCGACAAAAACAACGATATTAATCAGTTTATGACTGATTTGTTGTACTTTATTCTCTTTCATTGGTACTTCCTCGCTTTAAAAAAGAGCGCACTTCGTAAGTGCCCTTATATAAATAACGAGTTTGGTCAACCAATTTTTTGACATGTATCACAAATTTGAATAGATGTATTACATCGGCTATCTTTTATTGCACCAACGTCATTGATATATGTCGCCTGAAGTCAGTTCCGGGAATGAGTCTGATCTCAAGACTGGCCCAGTCCGGGCGTTGATTGGCGCTGAGGAGCATATCGCATCTCATCATAATGTCGTATCTCCTGGGGTGTTATACAAGATATCGTTGTTGGTGACCTGGGAGAGGAATTGAGTTCTATTAAACCGTCAACTATGCCGGATACATACTGGATTACACTGCAGGCACGCCTTACGAGAGAACGTGCCGCAGTGACGGGTTAATTATCTGAAAGAATTTGTGAGGCTGTATCGGTTACTCATTGATTTGATAGTTTTACTCTCGGGAGAGTAATAGATATTTAATCTATTAACGGAAACCAGCCAGTTCCTTTCGATGCCTGAATTTGATTCCATAGTTTATCCGGAATGGTTAATTCATGAATAAGTTGTGTTCTCGTTCATGAGAAGCATAACGTAAAGGGAAAAGCTCGATTAGACGGCAGGATTTGTCAGGGGTTATGAACGAAATTCATAAATCTGTTTGAGTGTTGCGATGGGTAGTGCAAGTTCGAAATCTCCGCAATTTACAGTCCGATGAAGGAAAATGAATATCCATAAAAAATATATCGATTTATTCTGGCGTATATACCTACTTCGACGTATTTCCAATAGTTGTTAATTAAAGGCAGGCCATTATTATTCACTCTGAATAATGAATTATTCACTGTCCGCAGAGTAAAAAATATAACTTAGGTGTCTATTTAATGACTTGCACAAAAAGCTAAATTTTCACCCATAAATAAAAATATAATCCCGCGCCCAACCACCTGATGAGTGGCTACAGACACTGGATATATTAGGTGGCGGTGCACTTTCTTACATAAAGGTATTTCATTTTCTGCGGAAAAGGAAATCGGGAAATCCCCGGTTTTTCTGACAAGCAGACGCCATTATTTGTGTCTGCCTATGTTCGTTAATTCGTTCATCAGGAAATTATCTCAATGTCGCGTTATAAAACAGGTCATAAACAACCACGATTTCGTTATTCAGTTCTGGCCCGCTGCGTGGCGTGGGCAAATATCTCTGTTCAGGTTCTTTTTCCACTCGCTGTCACCTTTACCCCAGTAATGGCGGCACGTGCGCAGCATGCGGTTCAGCCACGGTTGAGCATGGGAAATACTACGGTAACTGCTGATAATAACGTGGAGAAAAATGTCGCGTCGTTTGCCGCAAATGCCGGGACATTTTTAAGCAGTCAGCCAGATAGCGATGCGACACGTAACTTTATTACCGGAATGGCCACAGCTAAAGCTAACCAGGAAATACAGGAGTGGCTCGGGAAATATGGTACTGCGCGCGTCAAACTGAATGTCGATAAAGATTTCTCGCTGAAGGATTCTTCGCTGGAAATGCTTTATCCGATTTATGATACGCCAACAAATATGTTGTTCACTCAGGGAGCAATACATCGTACCGACGATCGTACTCAGTCAAATATTGGTTTTGGCTGGCGTCATTTTTCAGGAAATGACTGGATGGCGGGGGTGAACACCTTTATCGACCATGATTTATCCCGTAGTCATACCCGCATTGGTGTTGGTGCGGAATACTGGCGCGATTATCTGAAACTGAGCGCCAATGGTTATATTCGGGCTTCTGGCTGGAAAAAATCGCCGGATATTGAGGATTATCAGGAACGCCCGGCGAATGGTTGGGATATCCGCGCAGAGGGCTATTTACCTGCCTGGCCGCAGCTTGGCGCAAGCCTGATGTATGAACAGTATTATGGCGATGAAGTCGGGCTGTTTGGTAAAGATAAGCGCCAGAAAGACCCGCATGCTATTTCTGCCGAGGTGACCTATACGCCAGTGCCTCTTCTGACACTGAGCGCCGGGCATAAGCAGGGCAAGAGCGGTGAGAATGACACTCGCTTTGGCCTGGAAGTTAATTATCGGATTGGCGAACCTCTGGAGAAACAACTCGATACAGACAGCATTCGCGAGCGTCGCATGCTGGCAGGCAGCCGCTATGACCTGGTTGAGCGTAATAACAACATCGTTCTTGAGTACCGCAAATCTGAAGTGATCCGTATTGCTCTGCCTGAGCGTATTGAAGGTAAGGGCGGTCAGACACTTTCCCTGGGGCTTGTGGTCAGCAAAGCAACTCACGGACTGAAAAATGTGCAGTGGGAAGCGCCGTCATTACTGGCTGAAGGTGGCAAAATTACCGGTCAGGGTAGTCAGTGGCAAGTAACGCTCCCGGCTTATCGTCCAGGCAAAGACAATTATTATGCGATTTCTGCGGTTGCCTACGATAACAAAGGCAATGCCTCAAAACGCGTGCAGACAGAGGTGGTCATTACCGGAGCAGGTATGAGTGCCGATCGCACGGCGTTAACGCTTGACGGTCAGAGCCGTATTCAAATGCTTGCTAACGGTAATGAGCAAAGACCGCTGGTGCTGTCTCTGCGCGACGCCGAGGGCCAGCCAGTCACGGGCATGAAAGATCAGATCAAGACTGAACTAACTTTCAAACCGGCTGGAAATATTGTGACTCGTACCCTGAAGGCCACTAAATCACAGGCAAAGCCAACACTGGGTGAGTTCACCGAAACTGAAGCAGGGGTGTATCAGTCTGTCTTTACTACCGGAACGCAGTCAGGTGAGGCAACGATTACTGTTAGTGTTGATGGCATGAGCAAAACCGTCACTGCAGAACTGCGGGCCACGATGATGGATGTGGCAAACTCCACCCTGAGCGCTAACGAGCCGTCAGGTGACGTGGTTGCTGATGGTCAGCAAGCCTACACGCTGACGCTGACTGCGGTGGATACTGATGGTAACCCGGTGACGGGAGAGGCCAGCCGCTTGCGATTTGTTCCGCAAGACACTAATGGTGTCACCATTGGTACAATTTCGGAGATAAAACCAGGCGTTTACAGCGCTACGGTTTCTTCGACCCGTGCCGGAAACGTTGTTGTGCGTGCTTTCAGCGAGCAGTATCAGCTGGGCACATTACAACAAACGCTGAAGTTTGTTGCCGGGCCGCTTGATGCAGCACATTCGTCCATCACCCTGAATCCTGATAAACCGGTGGTTGGGGGTACAGTTACGGCAATCTGGACGGTAAAAGATGCCTATGACAACCCTGTGACCAGCCTCACGCCGGAAGCGCCGTCATTAGCGGGTGCCGCTGCTGTAGGTTCTACGGCATCGGGCTGGACAAATAATGGTGATGGGACGTGGACTGCGCAGATTACTCTCGGCTCTACGGCGGGTGAATTAGAAGTTATGCCGAAGCTAAATGGACAGGATGCGGCAGCAAATGCGGCAAAAGTAACCGTGGTGGCTGATGCGTTATCTTCAAACCAGTCGAAAGTCTCTGTCGCAGAAGATCACGTAAAAGCCGGCGAAAGTACAACCGTGACGCTGGTGGCGAAAGATGCGCATGGCAACGCTATCAGTGGTCTTTCGTTGTCGGCAAGTTTGACGGGGACCGCCTCTGAAGGGGCGACCGTTTCCAGTTGGACCGAAAAAGGTGACGGTTCCTATGTTGCTACGTTAACTACAGGCGGAAAGACGGGCGAGCTTCGTGTCATGCCGCTATTCAACGGCCAGCCAGCAGCCACCGAAGCCGCGCAGTTGACGGTCATCGCCGGAGAGATGTCATCAGCGAACTCTACGCTTGTTGCGGACAATAAGGCTCCGACCGTCAAAACGACGACGGAACTCACCTTCACCGTGAAGGATGCGTACGGGAACCCGGTCACCGGGATGAAGCCAGATGCACCAGTGTTTAGCGGTGCCGCCAGCACGGGGACAGAGCGACCTTCAACAGGAGACTGGACAGAAACAAGTAATGGGGTCTACGTGGCGACCTTGACTCTGGGATCTGCCGCGGGCCAGTTGTCTGTGATGCCGCGAGTGAACGGCCAAAATGCCGTTGCTCAGCCACTGGTGCTGAATGTTGCTGGTGACGCATCTAAGGCTGAGATTCGTGATATGACGGTGAAGGTTGATAACCAGCTGGCTAATGGACAATCGACTAACCTGGTAACCCTGACCGTTGTGGACACCTATGGTAATCCGTTGCAGGGGCAAGAAGTTACGCTGAATTTACCGCAGGGTGTGACCAGCAAGACGGGGAATACAGTAACAACCAATGCGGCAGGTAAAGCGGATATTGAGTTGATATCAACCGTTGCAGGGGAACTTGAAATCGCGGCCGCGGTGAAAAACTCTCAGAAGACGGTCACGGTGAAATTCAACGCGGATGCCAGCACCGGTCAGGCAAACCTGCAGGTAGACACCGCCGTTCAAAAAGTAGCAAACGGCAAAGATGCCTTTACGCTGACGGCGACCGTTGAGGATAAAAATGGTAACCCTGTTCCAGGGAGCCTGGTGACCTTTAATCTACCCCGGGGTGTCAAGCCGCTTACAGGCGATAATGTCTGGGTGAAAGCCAACGATGAGGGGAAAGCCGAGTTGCAGGTGGTTTCAGTGACTGCCGGAACGTATGAGATCACGGCATCGGCGGGGAATAGCCAGCCTTCGAATACGCAGACTATAACGTTTGTAGCCGATAAGGCTACCGCAACCGTCTCCGGTATTGAGGTGATGGGCAACTATGCGCTGGCGGACGGCAAAGCCAAACAAACGTATAAAGTTACGGTGACTGATGCCAATAACAATTTGGTGAAAGATAGCGAAGTGACGCTGACTGCCAGCCCGGCTTCGTTAAACCTGGAACCGAATGGCACTGCGACAACGAATGAGCAAGGGCAGGCTATTTTCACCGCTACCACTACTGTTGCGGCGACATACACACTCAAGGCGCAAGTGAGTCAGACCAACGGTCAGGTATCAACGAAAACTGCCGAATCTAAATTCGTTGCGGATGATAAAAACGCGGTACTCACCGCATCATCTGATATGCAATCTCTGGTGGCGGATGGGAAATCGACTGCGAAGCTGGAGGTGACACTGATGTCGGCAAACAACCCCGTTGGCGGGAATATGTGGGTCGACATTCAGACGCCGGAAGGGGTGACGGAGAAGGATTATCAGTTCCTGCCGTCGAAAAATGACCATTTCGTGAGCGGAAAAATCACGCGTAAATTTAGTACCAGCAAGCCTGGTGTCTATACGTTCACATTTAACGCCCTGACCTATGGCGGGTACGAAATGAAGCCAGTGACGGTGACCATTACCGCGGTGGATGCCGATACGGCAAAGGACGAGGAGGCGATGAAATAATTTTAAGAATATGAAAGTAACATTCTAATAAACAATAATGGCGTTGACATCTTCAACGCCATTATTTATTGAATTTCCTGACAGTAGTCTCGTTATAAATTCATTTAGATATAGCGAAAACTAAACCGGACGAACGGGGATAAAAATTTCGCAAACAACATCATTGCTATCCTTTTCTACGAAATCTTCATTGTAATAAAACCGCTCAATATCACTGCCGTTCACTCTGGCTAACCCCCTGGCGGGTAATTCCATCAGATAGAGGTTTCGCGCCCATTCAGGGTAGTGCTCCCACTCACCTTCATAGCGGAAAGAGGCATACAGTCCTCGGTTAATTGTCCACTCTTTCGGCATCTCTGAATCGGTTTGTTTGCATACCGTACCGGCAAAAGTTTCAACCGTGAGCAAATCGACCGATTTTGTTGACGGTTCAAACGTGGAGACGAAATAGATATCCGTCTTAAAATTATTCATACATCTGGCTAAATGATGACGTCGCAGTTTGACTTCTTCATCCGGTGATTTATTCGACACTTCAATGTCATATTTAAATGAGTTGCCAAAAATAGGTGTCTCAGGAAAATTGACTAATCTACACTCCGTCTTTTGCTGTTGACGTATTAAAAAAGAAGGGAAGATATTTGCGAGATCCCAATAATCACGGTGGCGGTATTCACGGGGAGAGCAGCCGAATAACTTTTTAAATTCGCGGCTGAATGACTGCTGTGAATCAAAATGCAAAGAGAGTGCAATATCAAGCATAGATTTCGCGGTGAGCCGGACAAGAATAGCGGCACGGCAAAGCCTTCGTTTGCGAATGTATTCTCCCAAAGGCACATGCATGAAATTTCGGAACAGAAGCTGGATGTTGCGTCTGCTGTAGCCAGATTTCTGTGCGATATCTTCGATTGAAATAGGGTGCTCAAGATTGCACTCAATCCACTCCAGGAGCTGCTGTAGAATCTTCTGCCTGATCATCACATTCTCCGTTAATTCTTTGTCATATCGCACATTTTCGTTATGCCCTGGGCCCTAAGTGTATCAAAAACAGCAAGGGCGAAGGCAAAAGCACTGGTAGCGTCTGCTTCGTTGTCCCCAAAAATAGAGAGGTTTCAGTCCTACATTATTAATGAATTTTTTGCATAAGTGATATCAAAATCCACGTACTAATTTGAGGTTACGTTTTAACGTAGACTCATTGTTCATGCCTAATGGAGGGACTGACAGTGGAATTTTCCGTATTAAGTAACAATCTGAAAATGCCGATGATGGGATTTGGTGTTTTTCAGGTTACCGATAAAAACGTGTGCAAACAGTCAGTGTTGAACGCTATCCGCACAGGTTATCGACTCATCGACACTGCAGCGGTATACGGTAATGAAGATGCCGTCGGTGAAGCCGTTCGTGAAGCTATATCTGAAGGTTTATGTACCCGAGATGAGTTATTTATAACGTCTAAATTGTGGGTGCAGGATATGTTGAATCAGGATACGGCAGCAGCAGGTATTGAAGCATCATTAAAAAAATCGGGACTAGAGTACTTCGACCTCTATTTATTGCACCAGGCTATGCGCGATTATTTCAGTGCGTGGCGTGCACTCGAAGATGCCTATGAAGAGGGCAAATTAAAAGCAATTGGGGTTTCCAATTTCTATCCTCATGTTCTGGCGAACTTTTGTGAAACGGTAAGAGTTAAACCGATGGTCAACCAGGTCGAGTTGCATCCCTATTTTGCCCAACCAGAGGCGCTGGCAACCATGAAGTATTATAACGTGCAGCCTGAAGCATGGGCTCCGTTAGGTGGTGGACGACATAAACCCTTTGAAAATAATCTGCTTCAGAGTATTGCAGATGCCCATCAAAAATCGATTTCTCAAGTCATTCTGCGTTGGAATATTCAACGGGGAGTGGTCGTTATTCCGAAATCGACACATCAACAGCGTATCGAAGAAAATTTTGCTATCTGGGATTTCTCACTGACAGAGAAAGAAATGGCACAAATTAGTTCGCTTGATTTGGGTTATGTTGGGGAGTCGGTAAAACATTTTAATCCTGAATTTGTTCGTGGTTGTCTTGCTGTAAAAATACACGATTGATATTAATCATATATTTTACCTGAGACGACAAGAATCTTTTAACAGGGGAGTGATATTGATCTTCACTCTGTCATATCTCCGGTAATATGGCGTCAGGCTTCATCATCAGAAAGGGGGCCTGACGCCTGAAAAAGTGAACAACAGACAGTGTTCGGATTATCAATATTCAGTTTTTAACGTTGAACTGGATTCATTACTGCGTTGTTTAAGAATTTCCCGCGCCGAATCTGCCATTATCATGACAGCACCTGCCAGCATCAGAGTATCTTTCAATACCAGGCGACCAGCACCGGATAAATAAGGGAAACCATGATGAGCGTCACCCAATGCGGGTACCCATGCCTCCGGGGTGGTGATTAAAAATGAGAGTGTTACCAGCGGCGTGGTAAATGCCATCAGTCCTCCCAATAAACCTAACCAGCGATTGACAGGATTAGCCAAAACCAGCAGAGCAATAATCACCTCCACGACGCCAAGACCGTTGGAAAAACCATAGGTATTATTGGCCGTTTGCCATGCCCTTGCTTCTGGTTTGTATTCGCCTTCGTGAGTCAGATACTGTTTATAGTCTTCCGGGTGTTCATAAAAGAACGACATTAGTGGACTGTTTGCGACGAATGGTGTAATGCTGTCTGCCTCGTAAGGGACAAACTTTAATAACCCAATCCACATAAAAACAATTGCAATACTCAGACGAATCAATGTCAGGCCAATTTTATCTCCCCGACTTAACAGGTGCAGGTATTTTTCCATTGTGAACATCCTTATTTATACAATACTGCTGTTGCGGTTGAATTATTATCAATTCGCATCGATGTGACTTTCCAGGATGAAGCATTATATTTTCTGGCTATATCAGCAATGGCATCCTCCAGAACTGTCGGTGATGCTGATACTGACGAGACGCTGATATGTTTCAGAATTATTTTATCATCTGCATTGGTGGAAAATGCCATAACGCCAGATAATAGTGTTGCAAATAAAACAGATTTTTTAAACATATAAAATACCATCAATGAAGTGATTAAGAAGTTATAGAGTAACAGGGAATTAATAAGATTCTTTTCTCTGAGACGCCAGAATATTTGTTCTGGCGTCTGATTTTGAGTTTATTTGACTAATGAAAATAGATCATTGAGTGATTCGCTCATCGACGGATGAGTAAATATCTGATCGCGTAATATGCTATAAGGCAGCCCGGCATCCATCACCATTTTCACTATATTGATCATCTCGTGGGAGTCAACACACAGCAGTGATGCCCCTAATATACGTTGGGTTTTATTATCAACAATCGCTTTTAATACCCCACGAGTATCATTCATCACTCTGGCACGCGGAATTGCAGCTACAGGCAATGTCACCACCTGAATATCAGCACCACTCTCTCTGGCCTGTTCTTCTGTCATACCAACCCTGGACAGTGGCGGTGTCATGAATACGGAATAAGGCACATTTTTCCGATCATCAGTACTACGTCTGCCTTCTCCCAGCAACTCATCACGCACAATGCGGTAATCATCCAGTGAAATATAAGTAAATTGCAGCCCGCCGGTAACATCTCCCATCGCCCAAATATTGTCTGCGGTGGTATGTAATTGCTTGTCAACGACAATTGCCCCGCGCTCGTTTACTGCGATACCGGCATTTTCTGGATGTAACGAAGCGGTAGCCGGTTGACGACCGGAAGCTATTAACAGTGCATCCACCGCCAGTTGGGCGTGCTCGCTATGCACTTGCACTTGATTTTCATGGTGACTGATTCGCTCCACATGGGCATTGAGGATAATATCGACGCCCTGATCGCGTAAAATCGTCGCGATATTATCAGCAATATCCCGATCTTCCCGAGGCAAAAACAGCGAAGCTGCTTCTAAAATGGTTACCTTGCTGCCAAAATTAGCGAACATAGAGGCGAACTCAACGCCAATATATCCGCCGCCCAAAATACCTAAATGCCCAGGCAATTCTTTTAGATTAAGTAATCCGGTGCTGTCATATACTCCTGGCGTGGTGGTAATTCCAGGAATTGGCGGAACCACGGTTTGTGCACCGGTATTAATAAAAATTTTCTCGCCATGAATTTCCAGATTTGCCTCAGGCCGATGAACACGCAGGCTATGATTATTGATAAACTCCGCCTGGCCGTCGATCACGTCGATATTGGGCATATCCGCAAGATTATGAAAATTCTTATTACGTAAAAAATTAACCACTTCATTTTTACGCTGTATGGCACGGACAAAATCTGTGTGCTGCTGTGCGTCATGAACCAATGTTTTGGTTGGGATGCAGCCGATATTAATACAGGTCCCGCCATACATTGCATTTGATTGTTCGATGAGAGCCACTCGCCAACCTGCTTTTGCCAGCGTGACGGCTAATGTTTTTCCAGCCTTGCCAAAACCAATAATCACTGCCTGATATTTATTCATGATGATTTCCTGTCGAAACGCGTTCATTTGACATCATGACTATAGACGCAAAAGAGCAAATACCATTTCTTCACAACGCTTGATATTTTGTCTTATCGTCTGGTATTTTCTTTTTCTTAATCAGAATCACAAAACAAAAATCATGATTAACCATTTGATGGTATTAGATTAGTTATTTACTAAGATTGTTGGTGTTTGTAATCAAAAACCACTCAGGAGTCTGATATGGATGCCCTTAGCCGTTTGTTGATGCTTAACGCTCCACAAGGAACGATCGATAAGAATTGCGTGTTAGGAAGTGACTGGCAGCTTCCACATGGTGCCGGGGAATTATCGGTTATTCGTTGGCATGCGTTAACGCAAGGAGCGGCGAAGCTGGAAATGCCGACGGGAGAGATTTTTACATTACGCCCGGGAAATGTGGTCCTGCTACCACAAAATTCAGCTCATCGCCTGAGTCATGTCGATAATGAATCGACCTGTATTGTCTGCGGCACTCTTCGGTTGCAACATTCGGCGCGTTATTTTTTAACGTCTTTGCCGGAAACGCTGTTTTTAGCACCGATTAACCACAGCGTGGAATATAACTGGCTGAGGGAGGCGATCCCGTTTTTACAACAGGAATCCAGATCGGCGATGCCGGGAGTGGATGCACTGTGTAGCCAGATCTGCGCTACATTCTTTACCCTCGCGGTGCGTGAGTGGATTGCACAGGTTAATACAGAGAAAAACATTCTCAGTTTGCTTCTGCATCCACGTCTTGGTGCGGTAATACAGCAAATGCTGGAAATGCCAGGACACGCCTGGACCGTCGAATCGCTGGCCAGCATCGCCCACATGTCTCGGGCAAGTTTTGCCCTGCTTTTCCGTGATGTTTCCGGAACCACGCCGCTGGCTGTATTAACAAAGTTGCGTCTACAAATAGCGGCCCAGATGTTTTCCCGGGAAATGCTCCCTGTTGTGGTGATCGCTGAGTCAGTAGGCTATGCCAGTGAATCATCTTTTCACAAGGCGTTTGTCCGCGAGTTTGGTTGTACTCCGGGAGAATATCGGGAAAGGGTCAGACAGCTTGCACCCTGAATAAAACCGCCAGAAATCAGGGCAAAGATAATCCGCATTCCGGGAGTTGTGAGCCTTTCAACTATTTCTATTTCCAACGGTGGTTTGGGCTTTATATATTTTTTTCTGATGGACTCTAGCTCAGTTTTTAAATAAAAATGCAAACTAAATTGCTTTAATTAAATAAAACCCCGACTATTACTTGATACGTGATTATTGTCGGTGATTTTTTTGTACACCATCAGTGTATATCTCAATAACCCCTGAATAAGTAGCTCTGAATAGGTATAAGGGATGTAGCCTTTTTAAATGGATTTCTTATGCCAAAAATGAACGTCGATTTCCCCATAAAATGTGAGCGATGCCGAAAGAAATAAAATTAGTTATTGCATTTGAAGTTTGGATGAAAGATTATCATTTGTCATACAAATGAGGGGTGGTATGTTGCTAGCCAATTAAAAAAGAACGCCATATTTATTGATGATTGATCCCCCGGTGGGGGGGAAACATCGGGCATAAATGGGCATGAAGTAATGGAGTATTAGTTGTGAATGTCAATTTCTTTGTCACCTGTATTGGTGACGCCCTGAAATCAAGAATGGCACGAGACTCCGTGCTGCTACTGGAAAAACTCGGCTGTCGCGTAAATTTCCCGGAGAAACAGGGATGCTGCGGTCAGCCTGCGATCAATAGTGGTTATATCAAAGAAGCGATTCCAGGGATGAAAAATCTGATCGCCGCACTGGAGGATAACGACGATCCCATTATTTCACCGGCTGGCTCTTGCACCTATGCCGTAAAAAGTTACCCGACGTATCTGGCGGATGAACCTGAATGGGCATCACGAGCCGAAAAGGTTGCCGCGCGTATGCAGGATCTCACCTCTTTTATTGTTAATAAATTAGGGGTAGTCGATGTAGGTGCCAGTTTGCAAGGGAGAGCGGTGTATCACCCATCTTGTAGCCTGGCCCGTAAGCTGGGGGTGAAGGACGAGCCACTTACGCTGCTGAAAAATGTGCGTGGACTGGAGCTGTTGACCTTTGCTGAACAGGATACCTGCTGCGGATTTGGCGGCACGTTCTCGGTCAAAATGGCCGAAATATCCGGCGAGATGGTGAAAGAAAAGGTTGTGCACCTGATGGAAGTCCGCCCTGAGTATTTAATTGGTGCTGACGTGAGTTGCCTGCTGAACATCAGTGGGCGATTACAACGGGAAGGGCAGAAAGTCAAAGTGATGCATATTGCTGAAGTGTTGATGAGCCACTGAGGATATAAAGATGTCGATCAAAACCAGTAATACAGATTTTAAGACACGCATCCGTCAGCAAATTGAAGATCCGATCATGCGCAAAGCGGTGGCAAACGCGCAGCAGCGTATTGGGGCAAATCGGCAAAAAATGGTCGATGAATTGGGGCACTGGGAGGAGTGGCGCGATCGGGCCGCCCAGATACGTGATCATGTTCTGAGTAATCTCGACGCTTATCTGTACCAGCTCTCAGAAAAAGTGACGCAAAACGGCGGTCACGTCTGGTTTGCAAAAACCAAAGAAGACGCTACCCGCTACATTTTACAGGTTGCCCAACGCAAAAATGCCCGGAAGGTGGTGAAATCTAAATCGATGGTGACCGAAGAGATTGGTGTCAATCATGTGTTGCAGGATGCTGGCATTCAGGTGATTGAAACCGATCTGGGTGAATATATTCTCCAGCTGGATCAAGATCCGCCATCTCATGTTGTGGTCCCGGCAATTCATAAAGATCGCCATCAGATCCGTCGAGTGCTACACGAACGTCTGGGCTATGAGGGGCCGGAAACGCCTGAAGCGATGACCTTATTCATCCGGCAAAAAATCCGCGAAGATTTCCTCAGTGCTGAAATAGGTATTACCGGCTGTAATTTCGCGGTGGCAGAGACAGGTTCGGTATGCCTGGTGACCAATGAAGGTAATGCGCGAATGTGTACCACGCTGCCTAAAACGCATATTGCAGTGATGGGAATGGAGCGTATTGCCCCCACGTTTGCCGAGGTAGATGTATTGATCACCATGCTGGCGCGCAGTGCCGTTGGTGCACGTTTGACGGGATACAACACCTGGCTGACAGGACCGCGCGAAGCGGGGCACGTTGATGGTCCTGAAGAGTTTCATCTGGTTATTGTCGATAACGGGCGTTCTGAGGTGCTGGCCTCTGAATTTCGGGATGTGCTGCGCTGTATTCGCTGCGGGGCTTGTATGAATACTTGTCCGGCATATCGCCATATTGGCGGTCATGGATATGGCTCTATTTATCCAGGGCCAATTGGTGCGGTGATTTCTCCGCTACTTGGCGGCTATAAAGATTTTAAAGATTTACCCTACGCCTGCTCTTTATGCACTGCTTGTGACAGCGTGTGTCCGGTGCGTATTCCGCTGTCAAAACTGATTTTGCGTCATCGTCGGGTGATGGCTGAAAAAGGGATCACCGCAAAAGCAGAGCAACGGGCGATAAAAATGTTCGCTTATGCCAATAGTCATCCAGGATTGTGGAAAGTCGGGATGATGGCCGGTGCTCATGCGGCAAGCTGGTTTATCAATGGCGGCAAAACACCACTCAAATTTGGCGCGATTAGCGACTGGATGGAAGCACGCGATCTTCCTGAAGCTGACGGAGAGAGTTTCCGTAGTTGGTTTAAGAAACATCAGGCGCAGGAGAAAAAGAATGGATAATCGGAGCGAATTTTTGAATAACGTTGCTCAGGCACTGGGTCGCCCGCTGCGACTTGAACCGCAAGCAGAAGATGCGCCGCTTAACAACTATGCTAACGAGCGGCTTACCCAACTTAACCAACAGCAGCGCTGTGACGCGTTTATTCAGTTTGCCAGCGATGTTATGTTGACGCGCTGTGAGCTGACCAGCGAGGCGAAGGCGGCAGAAGCTGCAATACGTCTGTGTAAAGAGCTGGGAGATCAGTCGGTCATGATTAGCGGTGACACGAGGCTGGAGGAATTGGGGATTAGCGAACGTTTGCAGCAGGAATGCAATGCCGTTGTTTGGGATCCGGCGAAAGGTGCCGAGAATATCTCGCAGGCAGAGCAGGCTAAAGTGGGTGTCGTGTATGCTGAATATGGTTTAACCGAATCGGGAGGCGTGGTTCTTTTTTCCGCCGCCGAGCGCGGGCGTTCATTGAGCCTGCTCCCGGAATCTTCTCTTTTTATCCTGCGTAAAAGCACAATCCTGCCGCGTGTAGCGCAACTCGCAGAAAAATTGCATCAGAAAGCGCAGGCCGGTGAACGAATGCCGTCCTGCATTAACATCATTAGCGGCCCTAGTTCAACGGCGGATATTGAGCTTATCAAAGTCGTCGGGGTTCATGGCCCGGTGAAAGCGGTGTATCTGATTATTGAGGATTGCTGAGAGAGATATGAGATCTGAACATAAACCTGAAGAAGGCATACGAGGTTGAAAATAGCGTTAAGGACAACCTGACTTAACCCCGTTCCGTCATGGTTATGCTGCTCTTCTGTAAATATCCTGGCATTAGTAATGCCAGGATATTTACAGTGAAAAAGACAGGCATCCATTCCTGAAAACGGGTTCCCTTCCCGGTCATTGTCACTTCAGCTTTATACAGGCACTCTCTATCAGAATGTTGTTTATTACTGCCCAGAGTTTTGTTGGTATTCATCTACCATTTTTTTGACAAGGCAAAACATTACAGAAATTACAATGCTTAGAAAAAATCCCAGAGCCAGGCAAATGGCAGCAGGGTATTTATTTTTTATTTCTGGTGAGCTTATAGTTACACAGCCATCACCGTTCGGATACAATGACCAGTTCCTGGTCAGGTATATCATTTTTGTATAAAGCTCACTGTTAATTGCTGAAGTCGTTTGTATCTCATCGAGAACTTGCCTGCCATTATGATATTCTGACGCATACCATTTGATAATAGAGGCCTGCACGCGAGATATTTCCTCTTCAGCAGTTGGTAAAGCTCTCTTATCTCCTGACCATTCCAGCCTTATTTCTCTGTTCTTGACATCTGGGCTGGTCTGAAAAAATGTAGTAATTCGCTGAATAACATCTTCAGTCATTGTGGTCTGACAGGCAAAATTATTATTGCTATCACAGCTAACAAGTATACCTGGCGTTGTCTGGTTTATTTTTAGGCTGTAAATCACTTTTATATTGTCTTTATTGATATACAGAAACAACAGCACCATAGCCATACATATAGCCATAATAAAAAGGATAACACGAATCTTTTTCTTCAGATAAAATAAAATCTCAATCAGATCGATATCCTGTTTGATTTGTTCACGCATAATATATCCAGAAAATAAAATCTGCCGCAGATAAGGTTGTATTAATAGTCTGTATCAGGAATGTTCGGGGTAAATATCAGCAAAAAACCAGCATCATGAATACTGGATATGAAGCATGAGAGTTACCTCAGTGTTTATATAAGGATTCGGTCCCCCTCTCTGGAACGGTAACTCTCAATCTGATCGGTTCCTGCGTTAGTTCACATCACGACTCATTTTTTCGCTCTCACCGGCATCCCATTTGCCACAAAATATCCCGCCGTGCTCCTCGGCAGCGCTTCCTGTCCACGAATCATATCCGCTATTTTCTCGCCAATCATAATTGTCGTGGCGTTCAAATTCCCGGTGATAATCTGCGGCATAATCGACGCATCCACCACACGCAGGCCTTCTAACCCGTGTACGCGGCCTTCGCCGTCAACCACGGACATCTCGTCGTAACCCATTTTGCAGGTACCGCACGGATGGAAGGCGGTTTCGGCGTGGTTACGCACGAACTCATCGAGCTGTTCATCCGTCTGACATTCCGTGCCGGGGCTGATTTCGCGGCCACGATACTGATCCAGCGCCGGTTGATGCATGATCTCCCGGGTGATGCGAATTGCGTCGCGGAACTCCTGCCAGTCCTGCTCGTGTGACATGTAGTTAAACAGAATTGCCGGATGCTGGTGCGGGTCGCGGGATTTAATCCGCACATGCCCACGGCTTGGCGAGCGCATTGAGCCGACGTGGCACTGGAAACCGTGCTCCTTCACCGCATTCGAGCCGTTATAGTTAATCGCTACTGGCAGGAAATGGTACTGAATATTCGGCCACGCAAATTCCTCTCGGCTGCGAATAAATCCGCCTGCTTCAAAGTGGTTGCTGGCACCAACGCCAGTGCCGCCAAACAGCCACTCCGCACCGATTTTCGGCTGGTTCCACCACTGCAGGGCAGGGTAGAGGGAAACCGGTTCTTTGCACTCATATTGCAGATACATCTCCAGATGATCCTGAAGATTTTCGCCGACGCCGGGTAATTCATGCACCAGCGGAATATCAAACTCCGCCAGCAGTTCAGCGTTGCCGACGCCGGAGCGTTGCAGGATCTGCGGTGAGGCAATCGCGCCTGCACATAACAGCACTTCTTTGTTGGCCGTTGCGCGGGTTGGGATGGTGCTGTCGCCTTCCAGCCATTCGACGCCCACCGCGCGTTTGCCGTCAAAAATGATGTGATCGGTCATAGCGTGAGTACGAATGGTCAGGTTAGGGCGCGATTTGGCCTGATCGAGATAACCGCGCGCGGTACTGGCGCGACGGCCCTGCGGCGTGACGGTGCGATCCATCGGGCCAAAACCTTCCTGCTGATAGCCGTTGAGATCGTCCGTGCGCGGGTAGCCTGCCTGCACGCCCGCTTCAATCATCGCTTCAAACAGCGGATTGACGCCGGGTTTGGAGGTGGTGACGCTCACCGGGCCATCGCCACCGTGGTAGTCGTTCTCGCCCACATCGCGAGTCTCGGCCTTGCGGTAGTAGGGCAGGCAGTCGAGATAACTCCAGTTCTCCAGACCGGGTTCTTGCGCCCAGTTATCGAGATCCAGCGCGTTGCCACGGATGTAGCACATGCCGTTGATCAGCGACGATCCACCCAGACCTTTACCGCGTCCGCACTCCATGCGGCGGTTATTCATAAACGGTTCAGGTTCCGTTTCATAGGCCCAGTTGTAGCGTTTACCCTGTAGCGGGAACGCCAGCGCGGCGGGCATCTGGGTGCGGAAGTCAAAGCGATAGTCCGGGCCGCCCGCTTCAAGCAGCAGCACGGAGGTATTCGGATCTTCAGTCAGACGGGTAGCGAGAACGTTGCCGGCTGAGCCGGCACCAATAATGATGTAGTCAAATTGCAAATAAACCTCCTGGTTAGAATATGGACTGGAATTTAGCCATCTCAACCTGGATGGACTTCACCTGGGTGTAACTCTGGAGCGTCATCACGCCGTTCTCGCGACCAATGCCGGAGTGTTTGTAGCCGCCAACGGGCATCTCTGCCGGGGATTCGCCCCAGGTGTTGATCCAGCAAATACCCGCTTCCAGCTGATGAATGACGCGATGCGCGCGGTTCAGGTCCGCCGTCACGATGCCCGCCGCCAGGCCGTAGTCGGTATCGTTAGCGCGGCGAATGACTTCCTCTTCCGACTCGTAGGTCAGAATGGACATCACCGGCCCGAAGATCTCTTCGCGCACAATGGTCATTTCGTCGCTGCAATCGGTGAACACAGTCGGCGCGACCCATGCGCCGTTATCGAGGCCATCGCCTTTCAGTACATCGCCGCCGCACAGTACGCGCGCGCCTTCCTCTTTGCCTTTGACGATATAGCGCAGCACGTTATCGCGATGCGGGAAGCTGACCAGCGGGCCGAAGTTAGTTTGCGGATCGAAAACGTCGCCCGCGCGAATGCGCTCAACGTGCGCCAGAATCTTTTGTTCAAATGCGGCTTTGCATTTCGCCGGAACGAAGACGCGGGTGCCATTGGTACACACCTGACCGGAGCTGAAGAAGTTCGCCATCATGGCGATATCGGCGGCGAGATCGAGATCCGCATCGTCGAAAACGATCAGCGGTGATTTACCGCCCAGTTCCATGGTCACTTCTTTCAGAGAAGAGGCCGCCGAGTTAGCCATCACTTTTTTGCCGCTGGCGACACCGCCGGTAAATGACACTTTGGCAATGCCCGGATGCTCGGTCAGATATTGCCCGGTCTCCGCGCCCACGCCCGGCAACACGTTAAATACGCCGTCCGGCAGGCCCGCTTCGCTGTAAATTTCGGCCAACTTTAACGCGGTAAGCGGGGTGACTTCGCTCGGTTTGAAAATCATTGCGTTGCCTGCCGCCAGCGCCGGGGCGGATTTCCACAGGGCAATCTGGATCGGGTAATTCCACGCGCCAATCCCCGCCACCACGCCCAGCGGTTCGCGGCGGGTATAAACAAATGACGTCTCACGCAACGGGATCTGGCTGCCTTCCAGCGACGGGATCAGCCCGGCGTAGTACTCCAGCACGTCCGCACCGGTAACGATATCGACGGTTGAGGTTTCCGAATATGCTTTTCCGGTGTCGAGGGTTTCCAGTTTTGCGAGTTCGTCATTGCGTTCACGCAGAATATCAACGGCCCGACGCAGAATACGCGAGCGTTCCATAGCGGTCATCGCCGCCCAGATTTTTTGCCCTTGCTGGGCGCTTTTCACGGCGCGATCGACATCCTCACGCCCGGCGGCCTGCACGGTCGCCAGCACGTTACCGTTGGCCGGGTTAATGGTCTCGAAGGTGCGACCGCTGGTGGCGGAGGTATAACCACCATGTATATAAAGCTGCTGTTCTGCCATTCGGGACATCACGTCTCCTCGGTTAATCGGTGGGTAAATGCTGAGTAATAAAGTGACGGGTCAGCGAGTGTGCGAGAGGTTTATCCAGCGGTTTGCCGCTCAGTGCCGCGCGCAGCCATAATCCGTCAATCAGCGCGGCAAGGCCGTAGCCCGCTTCCTGTGCCTGTTGGCGCGGCAATTCGCGGCGAAACTCGCTCACCAGATTCGACAGCAAGCGGCGGCTGCTGACCTGCTGTAAACGATAGAGCATCGGCTGATGCATACTGCTGGCCCAGAACGCCAGCCAGGCTTTCATCGCCGCACTGCTCACCTGCGTTTCATCGAAGTTTCCGCCGACAATCGCCTGTAATCGCTGCTCTGCACTGCCCTGCGGAAGTGCATGTAATCGATTCAAAACCGCGTCACGCAGCTGACTGGTGATATCGCGCATGGTTGCTTCCAGCAGACCATTTTTGTCCCTGAAATAGTGGCTGATGATCCCCGTAGAAACGCCTGCACGGCGGGCGATCTGCGCGATCGTTGCATCGTGCATGCCCACTTCATTTATTGCTTCCAGTGTGGCGTCGATCAGTTGTCTGCGCCGGATCGACTGCATCCCCAATTTGGGCATTTTCGCCACTCCATTCATCAGCGTTGTTTATCTATTAAAGCGGTTATTGATTGGACGTTCAATATAAAATGTGTCTTAATTGTTACGAATTTGATTTTAAATGGTAACAATAACAGTGGGGATACTGGATGACAGACCTTTCACACAGCAGGGAAAAGGACAAAATCAATCCGGTGGTGTTTTACACCTCCGCCGGACTGATTTTGTTGTTTTCCCTGACAACGATCCTGTTTCGCGACTTCTCGGCCCTGTGGATTGGCCGCACGCTGGACTGGGTGTCTAAAACCTTCGGTTGGTACTATCTGCTGGCGGCAACGCTCTATATTGTCTTTGTGGTCTGTATCGCTTGTTCGCGTTTTGGTTCGGTGAAGCTCGGGCCAGAACAATCCAAACCGGAATTCAGCCTGCTGAGTTGGGCGGCGATGCTGTTTGCTGCCGGGATCGGTATCGACCTGATGTTCTTTTCCGTAGCCGAACCGGTAACGCAGTATATGCAGCCGCCGGAAGGCGCGGGACAGACGATTGAGGCCGCGCGTCAGGCGATGGTCTGGACGCTGTTTCACTACGGCTTAACCGGCTGGTCGATGTATGCGCTGATGGGCATGGCGCTCGGATACTTTAGCTATCGTTATAATTTGCCGCTCACCATCCGCTCGGCGCTGTACCCGATCTTCGGTAAACGGATTAACGGGCCGATAGGGCACTCAGTGGATATTGCAGCGGTGATCGGCACCATCTTCGGTATTGCCACTACGCTCGGTATCGGTGTGGTGCAGCTTAACTATGGCTTGAGCGTACTGTTTGATATTCCCGATTCGATGGCGGCAAAAGCGGCACTGATCGCCTTGTCGGTGATAATCGCCACGATCTCTGTCACCTCCGGTGTCGATAAGGGGATTCGTGTGTTATCGGAACTTAACGTTGCGCTGGCGCTGGGATTGATCCTGTTCGTATTGTTTATGGGCGACACCTCGTTCCTGCTTAATGCGCTGGTGCTGAATGTTGGCGACTATGTGAATCGCTTTATGGGCATGACGCTCAACAGTTTTGCCTTCGACCGTCCAGTTGAGTGGATGAATAACTGGACGCTCTTCTTCTGGGCATGGTGGGTGGCATGGTCGCCGTTTGTCGGCTTGTTCCTGGCGCGTATCTCGCGTGGGCGTACCATTCGCCAGTTCGTGCTGGGCACGTTGATTATTCCGTTTACCTTCACGCTGTTATGGCTCTCGGTATTCGGCAATAGCGCGCTGTATGAAATCATCCACGGCGGCGCGGCATTTGCCGAGGAAGCGATGGTCCATCCGGAGCGCGGCTTCTACAGCCTGCTGGCGCAGTATCCGGCGTTTACCTTTAGCGCCTCCGTCGCCACCATTACTGGCCTGCTGTTTTATGTGACCTCGGCGGACTCCGGGGCGCTGGTACTGGGGAATTTCACCTCGCAGCTTAAAGATATCAACAGCGACGCCCCCGGCTGGCTGCGCGTCTTCTGGTCGGTGGCGATTGGCCTGCTGACGCTCGGCATGCTGATGACCAACGGGATATCCGCGCTGCAAAACACCACGGTAATCATGGGGCTGCCGTTCAGCTTTGTGATTTTCTTCGTGATGGCGGGGTTGTATAAATCTCTGAAGGTAGAAGATTACCGCCGTGAAAGTGCCAACCGCGATACCGCGCCGCGACCGCTGGGGCTTCAGGATCGCCTGAGCTGGAAAAAACGTCTCTCGCGCCTGATGAATTATCCGGGCACGCGTTACACTAAACAGATGATGGAGACGGTCTGTTACCCGGCAATGGAAGAAGTGGCGCAGGAGCTGCGGTTGCGCGGCGCGTACGTGGAGCTAAAAAGCCTGCCGCCGGAAGAGGGACAACAGTTGGGGCATCTGGATTTGTTGGTGCATATGGGCGAAGAACAAAACTTTGTCTATCAGATTTGGCCGCAGCAATATTCGGTGCCGGGCTTTACCTACCGCGCACGTAGCGGTAAATCGACCTACTACCGGCTGGAAACCTTCCTGTTAGAAGGCAGCCAGGGCAACGACCTGATGGACTACAGCAAAGAGCAGGTGATCACCGATATTCTTGACCAGTACGAGCGGCACCTTAACTTTATTCATCTCCATCGTGAAGCGCCGGGCCATAGCGTGATGTTCCCGGACGCGTGATTGTTTTTGCATAAAACCGCGCCATGTCTGCATATGGCGCGGGAATCATTGACTCGCTGTAAAAAATTATGCATATATTATATATGATTGTCATGTCATATCCTGAAATTCCTCTTGTATCACTTCATGTCTTTATATTTTATTAATTAACGATTTTATTTTGTATTAGCTGAATGGATTCAGTCCTATAGAGTTATATATTTATTAATAAGACGATTCTTATATTTGGATACCTAATAAAAGTTACCACTTTTACCGTCTGTATATTAAATGTATTCCTCCTGCTTTTGTTTATATTTTGAGTTGATTTGAGTTCCTGGATACATATAATGCGCAGGTATTAGAGACTGGGAGGAATGTAATGATAAAGTTAAGAGTGTTAACTTAAAATAAGTTTTCAGTAGTAACTTGCTATTTTATTACCCTCTGAACTACATACTCAGATATGTGGTTGCCAATGCTATGCAAAATTTTTGAATTTTTATATGCGATGAACAGTAACCAGAATGGCATTTAATGCGTTGCTGTTTATGCAATCTTGGTTTTATTTGGATGTATTGCTGGAGATTGTGATGAATAAAATATATCGGCTAAAGTGGAACAGGTCCCGTAACTGTTGGAGCGTCTGCTCGGAGCTGGGGAGCAGAGTAAAAGGAAAAAAGTCCCGGGCTGTTTTAATTAGCGCGATAAGTTTATATTCATCTCTGGTATTCGCCGATGATGTCATCGTAAACCAGGATAAAACTATTGATTTTGGCAAAGAGAACCAGAGCATCGATTACCGTATTACGGTGACTGACAATGCCAATCTGGTAATCAATACGACAGATACTTCCCGTCCGCGTCTGACTCTCGCTTCTGGTGGTGGGTTGGATATTACCGGAGGAAAGGTAACAATCAATGGCCCGCTTAACTTTTTGCTGAAAGGTACGGGGTTCCTGAATGTCTCCAATGCTGGCAGCGAGTTATATGCTGATGATTTGTATGAGTCAAACTCAGGCATGAGACATGATCAAGGCTATTTTAATGTCTCCAATGGCGGCAAAATTCATGTTAAGGGCACCAGTCGTCTGACTTATACGCAGGGGAATGTAAGCGGCGAAGGTAGTCAGGTAAATGCAGGGACCTTCTTTATGGGCGTTTACGGCGGATATGGCGGTAATCAGTTCCTGTCGGTTAATAACGGTGGTGAAGTTAATGCTCGTGAACATATTAGCCTGGGTTATTACGACCAACGTTCTGATACAACATTAGTCGTATCAGATGGAGGTAAAATATCCGCACCGAAAATTAGTTTAAGCACCAACTCTGAGTTAGCGTTAGGTGCACAGGAAGGAAGTGCTGCGAAGGCTGCAGGGATTATTGATGCCGAAAAAATTGAGTTTGTGTGGGCAAAGACATCCGATAAGAAAATCACCTTAAACCACACGGATAAAAACGCGACTATTTCCGCGGATATTGTCAGTGGCAGCGAGGGCCTGGGCTATATCAATGCGCTCAATGGCACGACTTACTTAACCGGTGATAACTCTGCCTTTAGTGGTAAAGTCAAAATTGAGCAAAATGGCGCTTTAGGGATCACCCAAAATATAGGTACAGCAGAGATCAACAACCGCGGGAAATTACACCTGAAGGCTGACGATAGCATGACCTTTGCCAATAAGATTTCCGGCAATGGTACAATAAGTATCGACAGTGGGACAGTGGCACTGACCGGCAATAACTATGCATTCAGCGGATATATTGATGTCGCTTCTGGTGCTGTCGCGGTTATTTCTGAAGACAAGAACATCGGCCGTGCGGACCTGGATGTTGATGGCAAACTGCAAATCAATGCCAATAAAGATTGGGTATTTGATAACGATCTTCAAGGTAGAGGTATTGTTGAAATAAACATGGGGAATCACGAATTCTCCTTCGATGAGTTTGCTTATACAGACTGGTTCCAGGGTTCACTGGCGTTCCAGAACACGACATTTAACCTGGAAAAGAATGCTGAGTTTCTGCAGAGAGGCGGGATCACTGCGGGTCAGGGAAGCCAGGTAACAGTGGGTAAGGGCGCTCACTCCATTAGCACTTTGGGATTCTCCGGCGGAACCGTTGATTTTGGTGCCCTGACAGCAGGTGCACAGATGACAGAAGGGACGGTCAACGTTAGTAAAACGCTGGATTTGCGCGGCGAGGGTGTGATTCAGGTTTCTGACAGTGACGTTGTAAGCTCAGTATCTCGTGATATTGACTCTGCGTTATCGCTCACTGAAGTCGATGATGGTAACAGCACCATTAAGTTGGTTGATGCGCAAGGTGCGGAAGTTCTGGGCGATGCGGGCAATCTGCAATTGCAGGATAAAAATGGGCAAATCCTCTCCAGCAGTGCCCAACGTGATATTCAGCAGAATGGGCAAAAAGCGGCCGTCGGCACTTACGACTATCGTCTGACGAGTGGGGTAAACAATGACGGTCTGTATATCGGTTACGGCCTGACCCAGCTTGATTTACACGCTACCGACAGCGATGCTCTGGTGCTGAGCTCTAACGGTAAAAGCGAGAATGCCGCCGATCTCAGCGCAAAGATTACCGGCAGTGGTGACCTGGCATTCAGCAGCCAGAAGGGTCAGACCGTATCGCTTTCTAACAAAGACAACGACTATACCGGTGTTACCGATCTGCGCAGTGGGACGCTTTTGTTGAATAACGATAACGTGTTGGGTAATACCCATGAACTGCGTCTGGCGGCAGAGACTGAACTGGATATGAATGGTCACAGCCAGACCGTGGGCACGCTCAATGGCAGCGCCGATTCACTGCTGAGCTTAAATGGCGGCAGTCTGACGGTTACCAACGGGGGCACTTCAACCGGTTCGTTAACGGGGAGCGGAGAGCTGAATATTCAGGGCGGCACGCTGGACATCGCGGGCGATAACAGCAACCTGACGGCGAATGTGAACATTGCTAATTCGGCTAATGTCCTGGTAAGTCATGCGCAGGGATTGGGTAGCGCAAACGTTGAGAACAACGGTACCCTGGCGTTGAATAATAGCGCTGAAAAAAGAGCGGCTGCGTCTGTGAATTACACCCTGGGCGGCAATCTGACCAACAACGGTACGCTGATGACTGGAATGTCAGGACAGCAAGCTGGCAATGTGTTAGTGGTGAAGGGGAACTACCACGGTAATAACGGTCAACTAGTAATGAATACGGTACTGAATGGCGATGACTCAGTAACCGATAAATTGGTTGTCGAGGGCGATACTAGCGGCACGACTGCCGTTACGGTGAATAACGCTGGCGGTACAGGTGCGAAAACCCTTAACGGTATCGAACTTATCCATGTAGACGGTAAGTCTGAGGGCGAATTTGTTCAGGCTGGTCGTATCGTTGCGGGGGCGTATGACTACACTCTCGCGCGTGGACAAGGGGCAAATAGTGGTAACTGGTATCTGACCAGCGGCAGTGATTCTCCTGAACTGCAGCCGGAGCCAGACCCGATGCCGAATCCGGAGCCAAACCCGAATCCAGAGCCGAACCCTAACCCGACACCTACGCCGGGTCCGGATCTGAATGTGGATAATGACCTGCGACCGGAGGCGGGTAGCTACATTGCGAACCTTGCAGCAGCGAATACAATGTTCACCACGCGTCTGCATGAGCGTCTGGGTAATACGTACTATACCGACATGGTGACGGGTGAGCAGAAACAAACCACTATGTGGATGCGCCATGAAGGTGGTCATAATAAATGGCGTGATGGCAGCGGCCAGCTGAAAACCCAAAGCAATCGCTATGTTCTGCAACTGGGAGGCGATGTCGCGCAGTGGAGCCAAAACGGCAGCGACAGCTGGCATGTTGGGGTCATGGCGGGATATGGCAACAGCGACAGCAAAACCATTTCCTCGCGAACCGGTTATCGTGCAAAAGCGAGTGTGAACGGATATAGCACCGGCCTCTATGCCACCTGGTATGCCGATGACGAGTCGCGTAATGGCGCGTATCTCGACAGTTGGGCGCAGTACAGCTGGTTTGATAACACAGTGAAAGGGGATGACTTACAAAGTGAATCCTATAAATCAAAAGGATTTACCGCTTCACTGGAAGCTGGATACAAACACAAATTAGCTGAATTTAATGGCAGCCAGGGAACGCGTAATGAATGGTATGTTCAGCCGCAAGCACAGGTTACCTGGATGGGAGTCAAAGCCGATAAGCACCGCGAAAGCAACGGAACCCTCGTTCATAGCAACGGTGATGGCAATGTTCAAACCCGACTTGGCGTAAAAACCTGGCTGAAGAGCCACCATAAAATGGATGACGGTAAATCCCGCGAGTTCCAGCCGTTTGTAGAAGTGAACTGGCTGCATAACAGTAAGGATTTCAGCACCAGTATGGATGGCGTGTCCGTCACTCAGGATGGAGCCCGAAATATTGCTGAGATAAAAACCGGGGTGGAAGGACAGCTAAATGCCAACCTGAATGTCTGGGGGAATGTGGGCGTTCAGGTTGCCGATAGGGGATATAATGACACCTCTGCAATGGTTGGCATTAAGTGGCAATTCTGATCTGAATAATGAGTAAAAGGAGAGAGAGCCGAACGGGAGATAATTCGGCTCTCTGTGTCATTTTCTTGCAGCCAGCTTTATCAGTCAGAGTGAAGACTCGCAGATTTAGCTGGCGCACAAGATTTAATCAAGGTGTGTTCGATGGCTTCGCATGATTTGAGTGTTTTTTTGGAAGAGTTCGGGGCAACGGTGAATTTGACGTTGCCTGGTATCGTGTCCGAAAAAGAACGGCTTTTACTCAAGCTGCTAATGGAGGGAATGTCGGTTACAGAAATCTCACAGTACAGAAATCGCAGTGCAAAGACAATTTCACATCAAAAGAAGCAGCTGTATGAAAAACTAGGCATCCAGAGTGATATTACCTTCTGGCGGGATATCTTTTTTCAATATCATCCGCAAGTCATCAGTGGCACGGGAAATAAAAATAATTTTTATATCCCTGATAACCGTTGTCACCATATCGTCACGCCTGAAGCCATCAGTCTGGCGTTGGAAAACCACGAATTCAAACCGTGGATCCAACCGGTTTTCTGCGCGCAGACTGGGGTACTGACGGGCTGTGAGGTACTTGTCCGCTGGGAACATCCACAAACGGGAATTATCCCACCGGATCAGTTTATTCCTCTGGCGGAGTCATCCGGTCTTATTGTCATAATGACCCGCCAACTGATGAAACAGACTGCGGATATTCTGATGCCGGTAAAACATTTGCTGCCGGACAATTTCCATATTGGCATCAACGTCTCGGCGGGTTGTTTTTTGGCAGCGGGATTTGAAAAAGAGTGTCTGAACCTGGTTAAGAAATTAGGTAACGATAAAATCAAGCTGGTTCTCGAGCTAACGGAACGTAACCCTATTCCGGTAACGCCAGAAGCCAGAGCGATATTTGACAGCCTTCATCAGCACAACATTACCTTTGCGCTGGATGACTTTGGTACGGGTTATGCGACCTATCGTTACTTGCAGGCGTTCCCGGTCGATTTTATTAAGATCGATAAGTCATTTGTGCAAATGGCGAGTGTCGACGAAATCTCCGGTCATATTGTGGACAATATTGTCGAACTAGCGCGTAAGCCTGGTCTGAGTATCGTGGCGGAAGGGGTAGAAACCCAGGAGCAGGCGGATTTAATGATCGGTAAAGGCGTTCACTTTTTGCAGGGCTATTTGTACTCTCCGCCAGTACCGGGTAATAAATTTATCTCTGAATGGGTAATGAAAGCAGGTGGTTGATGTAAACCGCTATTCACAGCGCATCGGGAGGTTGGCAGCGATTAATTCTCCCGATGCAGTAAATCCTGATAGATCCCCGTTAATATGCCATTTGGCGCAAATTGTTTTTTAATCCACTGCGTCACCTGACCCGTAGCAGAATGCTGAGTCGCCAGTAACATGCGCGAATCCTGGCGCGGATTATGGATTTGTCGGGTAACCAGCAGGGATTGCGTCATCGCCTCACGGACCATGTAATCCGGCAAAAAACCAATTCCTTCACCTAAAATCTGGCACTGACATTTGGTGTTGAAATCTGGCACCAGAATTGACTCCTGCCCGTGCAGCAACCAGCCCACTTTTTTATTAATCGTATGCGCGGTGTCCTCCACCATAATATTAGGGTAGAGACGCAGTTGGCTTTCGGCGATGGGTTCCGGCACAAAGGCTAACGGGTGATCCGGGGCGATAGCAAAAGCCCAGCGAATCGCGCCAATTTCAGTGTAATCAATACCGCCGCCGTCCAGTAGTGTATCGGGTGCGCCGATGGCGATATTGGCCTGATTATTAATAATCGCATCCCAGACGCCGTTATACACTTCGGTGGTGACGGTAATCTGGCAGGTAGGAAACTGCTTTTTCAGCACCTGTAATAAGCGCGCGGTGTGTTTGGGCGTATAAAGCAGCTGATTAATACAAATGCGCACACGCGCTTCTATGCCCTGCGAAATAGTATCTATGCTACGTTTGATGGCATAAAAATCATTCAGCAGGTCGGTAGCTTTGCGGAAAAAATAACGCCCGGACTCCGTTAACTCAATGCTGCGGGTACTGCGAGTGAACAGCACCACATCCAGCCCTGTTTCCATTCGCTTGATGGTGTAGCTAATGGCGGAAGTGGTTAAACCCAACTCTTCTGCGGCTTTACTGAAACTGCCAAAACGCGCAGCGGTAGTAAATGCCAACAGATTCTCTTCGGTAAAAACTGAGTGCATTAAACCATTCCCGCCATTATCTAATATGAATTTCTCCAGCCATGACTGTAGAGGTATCGATTAAAGATAGATAATCATTTTTGAATAACTTTTAATACCCGTCGCGTTTAGTCGTCGCTTCGCTTAATTTTTGTCCGCCATATTCTGAAATTATCCCCACGCAGTTACCCGCCAGAAAACCCAGTAACGTCACCGTCCAGTTCATCCCGCAGGCAAAAAACAGCGTCATGCCGAGAAAGCCACCGGGAATGAATGACAGTAACCAGAAACGTCCTTGCCAGACCACTACCGCTGAGAAAGGCACGGTAGTAATCACGCTCGCCCAGAACCCAGAAATCCCACTCACCGAGGCCAGCCAACCGGCAGTCAGCGCGGCGAAAAACGCCCACACCATCCCGGAATAATTAACCGCCAGACTTCTGATAAACCCCGATTTACCGCCGCCTGCGGCATAAAAACTGCAAAAGGCGACGAAGCCAATGGTTCCTAATAATTCCCATCCCTGAGAGAGCCCGACATGTGAAGACACTAACTGCCAAAGCCCTGCACAAATACCGACGGTGACACCCGTTGCCGTGAGTCCGTTCATCTTGTTCCCCTCTGGTTAGACATGGACGAAAGCTACTCTTACATGTGCAGACTATAGAGAAATAAAACCTGATTGAGTGAAAGGGTATCGGGTCAAAGAAACAAATATTGCACTACCGCACACTGCGAAAAGATTGTTGAATATTATTCAACAAAAAGGCGAAATACGGCGAATTAAATTTAAGCGGGTTCTTTTATCAGATTATCGTTGCTATTCTCAATTCATCGAAAACAGCCACAAAAACCAGGGGAATGTGAATGAGTATAAAAAATCTACCTGCCGACTATTTATTGGCTGCACAACAGGGTGATATCGATAAAGTAAAAACCTGCCTTGCGCTGGGTGTCGATATTAATACCTGCGATCGTCAGGGGAAAACGGCAATTACGCTGGCAAGTTTATATCAGCAATATGCTTGCGTTCAGGCATTAATTGACGCCGGAGCGGATATTAATAAACAAGATCATACCTGTTTAAATCCTTTTTTAATTAGCTGTCTGAACGATGATTTAACGCTACTACGAATTATTTTACCGGCTAAACCCGATCTTAATTGCGTAACCCGTTTTGGCGGTATCGGCCTGACGCCTGCCTGTGAAAAAGGCCATTTAAGTATTGTAAAAGAGCTTTTGGCGCATACGGAGATTAACGTTAACCAGACCAACCATGTAGGCTGGACGCCGCTACTGGAAGCGATTGTGCTTAATGATGGTGGTATTAAACAGCAGGCGATTGTGCAGTTATTGCTGGAACACGGTGCCAGCCCGCATCTGACCGATAAATATGGCAAAACGCCACTGGAACTGGCGCGGGAACGGGGCTTTGAAGAGATTGCGCAGTTACTGATTGCCGCAGGTGCATAAACCGGGAGGCTTGCTATCAACACACCAGAAAAACGGTGTGTGTGGGCGCTAACTGCGGATGCGGATTTTCTGGCGCAGCGGGGGCAAGGACAGGTTGAACAGGTCTTTGCCAGAGCGGTAAATATCGCACTCCCGGCTCGCCAGCAGTTGCTGACGCTGCTTTGTGAAGAGTACGACAATGCGCCAAACAGTTGTCGGTTGGCACTCACTCACTTTGATGATCTGTTCCGGCATGGTGATAAGGTTCAGTTTGACGATCAAGGCATTACGGTCGGTCAACATCTTCATATAGAGATGAGTCGTTGTTGGCGTTGGCTGTCCCCAACCTTGCAAATGACCGCTGTGAATTTTCACCTTATCGCCTGGCAACAGTGGCACGACATTATTCATCAGCACCTGGGGGAAAATGAAACCCTGTTTAATTATCGCGGCGATAATCCGTTTTATCAGGCGTTAAATAAAGAATTACATATTAAACGACGGGTAGTTATTCAGGCAGTAAACGATAAACAAAATATCGCCTCAGCGGTCGCCAGTATGATGGGGTTAGGGATTGGCCTTACGCCATCAGCCGATGATTATCTGACCGGACTGATACTTATTTTATTTATTTCCGGGCATCCGGCGGAAAAATACAAAGAGGAATTTTATCGCGGTCTGCAACGCGGCAGAAATAATACCACGTTATTAAGTGCCATAACGCTGGAAGCCGCATTACAACAACGCTGCCGGGAAAATATTCATCATTTTATTCACGATATTATTTATGGCGTCCCTGGGAATTCAACTCAGGCAATAGAAAAAATTAAACATATTGGCTCCAGTTCCGGCTGCGACATGCTGTATGGCATGGCCGATGGTTGTGCGCTGAGCCAAACCTACGGAGGGAATTATGTCAGTTAAAATAGTCATTAAACCGAATACCTATTTTGATTCTGTCTCGCTGATGTCTATCTCCACGCGTGCAAATAAACTCGACGGCGTCGAGCAGGCATTTGTGGCGATGGCGACCGAAATGAACAAAGGTGTACTGAAAAATTTAGGACTGCTGACGCCGGAGCTGGAACAGGCGAAAAACGGCGACCTGATGATTGTCATCAATGGTAAATCGGGTGCGGACAACGAGCAGTTGCTGGTGGAGATTGAAGAACTGTTCAACACCAAAGCGCAAAGCGGCTCGCACGAGGCGCGTTACGCCACTATTGCCAGCGCCAAAAAGCATATCCCGGAAAGTAACCTGGCGGTGATTTCGGTCAACGGTCTGTTTGCCGCTCGCGAAGCGCGTCAGGCGCTGCAAAACGATCTCAACGTGATGCTGTTTTCCGATAACGTCTCAGTTGAAGATGAACTGGCGCTCAAGCAACTGGCCCACGAAAAAGGGCTGCTGATGATGGGGCCAGACTGCGGTACGGCGATTATTAACGGCGCGGCGCTCTGTTTTGGCAACGCCGTGCGTCGTGGCAACATCGGTATTGTTGGCGCATCTGGCACCGGCAGCCAGGAACTGAGCGTCCGCATTCATGAATTTGGTGGCGGCGTTTCACAACTGATTGGCACCGGCGGGCGCGACCTGAGCGAGAAAATCGGCGGCCTGATGATGCTCGACGCCATCGGGATGCTGGAAAACGATCCGCAAACTGAAATCATTGTGCTTATCTCCAAACCGCCCGCGCCTGCGGTGGCCCGTAAAGTGCTGGAACGCGCGCGCGCCTGCCGCAAGCCGGTGGTGGTCTGCTTCCTCGGTCGCGTTGAAACGCCGGTGGATGAGCAGGGGCTACAGTTTGCCCGCGGCAGCAAAGAGGCGGCGCTAAAAGCGGTGATGCTCTCCGGCGTGAAACAGGAAAATCTCGACCTGCATACGCTTAACCAGCCGTTGATTGCTGATGTGCGTGCGCGTCTGCAACCGCAGCAGAAATACATACGTGGCCTGTTCTGCGGCGGCACGCTGTGCGACGAAACCATGTTCGCGGTGATGGAAAAACATGGCGATGTCTACAGCAACATTCAGCCCGATCCTGAATTCCGCCTGCAAGATATCAACCGCAGCATCAAACACACCTTCCTCGACTTTGGCGATGACGACTTCACCAACGGCAAGCCGCATCCAATGATTGACCCCACCAACCGCATCAGTCGCTTGATCGAAGAAGCGCGCGATCCAGAAGTGGCGGTGATCGTGATGGATTTTGTGCTCGGATTTGGATCGCATGAAGATCCGGTCGGCTCCACCATCGAGGCGATCAAAGAAGCGAAAGCGATCGCCGCCGCCGAAGGACGCGAGTTGATCATTCTCGCCTATGTGCTGGGCACCGATCTCGATACGCCATCATTAGAACAACAAAGCCAGATGCTGCTTGATGCCGGAGTGATTCTGGCGAGCAGCAGCACCAATACCGGATTGCTGGCGCGTGAATTTATCTGCAAAGGGGAGGAAGCCTGATGAGCCAGTCACTGTTTAGCCAACCGTTGAACGTTATTAACGTCGGTATCGCCATGTTTAGCGATGACCTGAAAAAGCAGCATGTAGAAGTGACTCAACTCGACTGGACGCCGCCGGGGCAGGGCAATATGCAGGTGGTGCAGGCGCTGGATAACATTGCCGATTCGCCGCTGGCAGACAAAATCGCCGCCGCTAACCAGCAGGCGCTGGAGCGCATTATCCAGTCGCATCCGGTGCTGATTGGTTTTGATCAGGCGATTAACGTGGTGCCGGGCATGACGCCGAAAACCATTCTTCACGCCGGGCCGCCGATCACCTGGGAAAAAATGTGCGGCGCGATGAAAGGCGCGGTCACCGGGGCGTTGGTGTTCGAAGGGCTGGCGAAAGATCTCGATGAGGCGACTGAACTGGCGGCCTCCGGGGAGATCACCTTCTCGCCGTGCCACGAACACGACTGCGTGGGATCGATGGCGGGCGTTACCTCGGCCTCGATGTTTATGCACATCGTGAAAAACAAAACCTACGGCAACATCGCTTATACCAATATGAGCGAGCAGATGGCGAAGATTTTGCGTATGGGTGCCAACGATCAGAGCGTGATCGACCGCCTCAACTGGATGCGCGATGTGCAGGGGCCAATGCTGCGCGACGCGATGAAAATTATCGGTGAGATCGATCTGCGCTTAATGCTGGCGCAGGCGCTGCATATGGGCGATGAGTGCCATAACCGCAATAACGCCGGGACGACGCTGCTGATTCAGGCACTGACGCCGGGGATCATTCAGGCAGGCTATTCCGTCGAGCAACAGCGCGAAGTGTTCGAGTTTGTCGCCAGCAGCGACTACTTCTCCGGCCCGACGTGGATGGCGATGTGTAAAGCGGCGATGGATGCGGCGCACGGCATCGAATACAGCACCGTGGTCACCACCATGGCGCGTAACGGCGTCGAGTTCGGCCTGCGGGTCAGCGGCCTGCCGGGGCAGTGGTTTACCGGCCCAGCGCAGCAGGTCATCGGCCCGATGTTTGCTGGTTATAAGCCGGAAGATTCGGGGCTGGATATCGGCGACAGCGCCATCACAGAAACCTACGGTATTGGCGGGTTTGCCATGGCGACCGCGCCTGCAATCGTCGCACTGGTGGGCGGCACGGTGGAAGAGGCTATCGATTTCTCCCGTCAGATGCGCGAAATCACCCTTGGCGAAAACCCCAACGTCACCATTCCGCTGCTCGGTTTTATGGGCGTGCCGTCGGCAATCGACATCACCCGCGTGGGTAGCAGCGGCATTCTGCCGGTGATCAACACCGCCATCGCCCATAAAGATGCGGGCGTCGGCATGATTGGCGCGGGCATTGTGCATCCACCATTCGCCTGCTTCGAGAAAGCCATTCTCGGCTGGTGCGAACGTTACGGCGTCTGACTTACATGTTTATGCCGGATGCGGTGTGAACGCCTTATCCGGCCTACGGATGGCCCGAGAATTGTAGGCCTGATAAGCGTAGCGCATCAGGCAGTCTGGCGTTGGTCATAACCTAATCACCCTCTGTAGCGGACATAACAACATGAAAGAGCTTGTGGTCGTTGCCATTGGTGGCAACAGCATTATCAAAGATAACGCCAGCCAGTCGATTGAGCATCAGGCGGAGGCGGTGAAAGCCGTGGCCGATACGGTGCTGGAAATGCTGGCTTCCGATTACGACATTGTGCTGACCCACGGTAACGGGCCGCAGGTCGGGCTGGATTTACGCCGTGCGGAGATTGCCCACGAGCGCGAAGGGCTGCCCTTAACGCCGCTGGCGAACTGTGTGGCAGATACGCAGGGCGGCATCGGCTATCTGATCCAACAGGCGCTGAATAACCGGCTGGCGCGTCACGGCGAGAAAAAAGCCGTCACCGTGGTAACTCAGGTGGAAGTGGATAAAAACGATCCAGGTTTTGCCCATCCCACCAAGCCCATTGGTGCATTCTTCAGTGAAAGCCAGCGTGACAAACTACAAAAGGCAAACCCTGACTGGTGTTTTGTTGAAGATGCCGGACGGGGCTATCGCCGCGTGGTCGCCTCGCCGGAACCGAAACGTATTGTCGAAGCACCCGCCATTAAGGCGCTGATCCAACAAGGTTTTGTCGTAATTGGCGCGGGCGGCGGTGGAATTCCGGTAGTGCGTACTGAAGCGGGGGATTACCAAAGCGTGGACGCGGTTATTGACAAAGATCTCTCTACCGCGCTGCTGGCCCGTGAAATTCACGCCGACATTCTGGTGATCACCACCGGCGTCGAAAAAGTCTGTATCCACTTTGGTAAACCGCAGCAGCAGGCGCTGGATCGGGTGGATATTGCCACCATGACTCGCTATATGCAGGAAGGGCATTTTCCGCCCGGCAGCATGTTGCCAAAAATCATCGCCAGCCTGACGTTCCTGGAGCAGGGCGGCAAAGAAGTGATTATCACCACGCCGGAATGCCTGCCTGCGGCGCTGCGCGGTGAAACGGGCACCCATATTATTAAAACGTAAGGACGTAGGATGAAAGAAAGCAATAGCCGCCGTGAATTTCTGAGCCAGAGCGGTAAGATGGTCACCGCCGCCGCGCTGTTTGGTACCTCTGTGCCGCTCGCCCATGCGGCGGTAGCTGGCACCCTAAACTGCGAAGCGAACAACACCATGAAAATCACTGACCCGCATTACTATCTCGATAACGTGCTGCTGGAAACCGGTTTTGACTACGAAAACGGTGTGGCGGTACAGACCCGCACGGCGCGCCAGACCGTGGAGATTCAAAACGGCAAAATTGTTGCCCTGCGCGAGAACAAGCAGCATCCGGACGCCACGCTGCCGCACTATGATGCTGGCGGTAAGCTGATGCTGCCCACCACTCGCGATATGCATATTCATCTCGACAAAACCTTCTACGGCGGGCCGTGGCGCTCGCTCAATCGTCCGGCAGGCACCACCATCCAGGACATGATCAAGCTTGAGCAGAAAATGCTGCCGGAACTGCAACCGTACACGCAGGAACGGGCAGAAAAACTGATCGATCTATTGCAGTCGAAAGGCACCACCATTGCCCGCAGCCACTGCAATATCGAACCGGTTTCCGGCCTGAAAAATCTGCAGAATTTGCAGGCGGTGCTGGCGCGACGTCAGGCGGGCTTCGAGTGTGAAATCGTCGCCTTCCCGCAGCACGGTTTGCTGCTGTCGAAATCGGAACCCTTAATGCGCGAAGCGATGCAGGCGGGTGCGCATTACGTCGGCGGGCTGGACCCGACCAGTGTCGATGGCGCGATGGAAAAATCCCTCGACACCATGTTTCAGATTGCGCTGGACTACGACAAAGGTGTCGATATTCACCTGCACGAAACCACTCCGTCGGGCGTGGCAGCCATCAATTATATGGTTGAAACGGTAGAGAAAACGCCGCAACTGAAAGGTAAGTTGACCATCAGCCACGCCTTTGCGCTGGCTACGCTCAACGAACAACAGGTCGATGCGCTGGCGAATCGGATGGCGGCGCAGCAAATTTCTATCGCCTCGACGGTGCCGATTGGCACGCTGCATATGCCGCTCAAACAGTTGCACGACAAAGGCGTAAAAGTGATGACTGGCACTGACAGCGTTATCGACCACTGGTCGCCTTATGGTCTGGGCGACATGCTGGAAAAAGCCAATCTCTACGCGCAGCTCTATATTCGTCCTAACGAACAGAACCTCTCCCGTTCGCTGTTTCTAGCCACTGGCGATGTATTGCCGCTGAATGAAAAAGGCGAGCGTGTATGGCCAAAAGCGCAGGATGATGCCAGCTTTGTGCTGGTGGACGCCTCCTGTTCCGCCGAGGCGGTGGCGCGTATCTCGCCGAGAACCGCAACGTTCCATAAAGGGCAACTGGTGTGGGGGAGTGTGGCAGGTTGATGCGCATTTGAAACGCCTGCAACGGTGAATTGTAAGAGATTTAAGCCCCAGGGAGTGGGGCGGGAATGGTTTGCTAATGAATGATCCTGAACTTTATAATCTCGCGGCATAATTTCCAGGGGATTATTTGAGAGAAATACACAAAAGTGAGTTTTAACAAAGGTATTTATCAGGCCATAAATGTGACCTGCTTCGGATAAAAAAGATTCAGTATCGAAAAACCAATGATACTCTTGCTGATGGTTACCAACAGTAATTAAGATGTGATTTGTTTTTCCGTAATCGCAAAAATATTGCCATGACCATAAAAGAAAAATTCTCACAAAAATATCCCCATGCTTCCTTTTGTACTTTTGGCGATTCAGCAGCGTTGGCCGATCACCTCGCAACGTTGATTGCGACTGGTGTTAAAACAGCTTCCTGTGGTTCGCTGGCGGGATGTATTGAAGACAACGCATTTCCGATGATTGGTGAGTATAAGATTGTAGAAAATAGCCGTGGTGAGCCTGTATGTGTTATCAGAGTGATTGGCCTGCATTTACTGCGCTTTTCTGATGTCACCGTGGAGCTTGCCCGTAAGGAAGGTGAAGGTGATCTCAGTCTTGAATATTGGCGTAATGAACACCGTCGTTTTTTCCAGGCAGAAGGAAGCTATTCACCAGAAATGGACGTTATATTTGAAGAATATGCCCTTATTGACGTTGTGTAGATAACTATTTATCTACGCGAAATAAACTCACACACATAAAATATCGCTAATTTTGTTTATTTTGCTATTTTTTACGTGATGAATGTCACACTTATTGTTGCTGCCCGTTTTGTCCATATTTATAACCATATTTTTAATAGCTGCCTGAAATAGGGCTGTTTATTCTGCATAAAAATATTCGAAAATTCTTATTCTCTCCAGCGCGCTAATTTGGGCGAACACTTCCTGACTACCCTGCAATGAGGCTGAAATGATGAATAAACGTTTTGTTATCAATATGGTGTCTTCGCTGTTATTAGGCGCTGCGCTAATTTCTGCGCCGCTCCAGGCAGCGGAAAAAGTCGTGGTGAATATTTCTAAAGTCGATGGTATGCCGTGGTTTAATCGCATGGGCGAAGGTGTGGTTGAGGCGGGTAAAGCCTTTGGTGTTAATGCCTCACAGGTGGGGCCTTCAAGTACTGATGCTCCGCAACAAGTTAAAATTATTGAGGATTTAATCGCCCGTAAGGTTAATGCAATTACTATCGTGCCAAACGATGCCAACGTGCTGGAACCGGTATTCAAAAAAGCGCGAGATGCCGGAATTGTGGTTCTGACCAACGAATCCCCCGGTCAGCCAAGTGCTAACTGGGATATTGAAATCATTGATAACGAAAAATTTGCCGCTGAATATGTTGAGCATATGGCGAAACGCATGGGGGGCAAGGGCGGCTATGTGATTTACGTGGGTAGTTTGACCGTGCCGCAGCATAACTTATGGGCTGACTTGCTGGTGAAATACCAGAAAGAGCATTACCCGGATATGCATGAAGTTACCCGCCGCATGCCGGTTGCCGAGAGTGTGGATGACTCACGTCGTACCACACTGGACCTGATGAAAACCTATCCTGACTTGAAAGCGGTTGTCTCCTTTGGTTCAAACGGTCCGATTGGCGCGGGACGTGCGGTGAAAGAGAAACGGGCGAAAAATAAAGTCGCAGTCTATGGCATGATGATCCCTTCACAGGCGGCATCACTGATTAAAAGTGGTGATATCACCGAAGGGATTACTTACGATCCGGCCTCTGCAGGTTACGCACTCGCAGCCGTCGCCAGCACGTTGCTGAAGGGTGAAGAGATCAAACCTGGATTAGAAATGCAGAATCTGGGTAAGGCCGACGTAGATATGGATAAGCGAATTATCCGTTTCCATAAGGTATTACTGGTCAACAAAGACAATATCGACTCACTTTATTAATCCATTTCTTCGGGGCGAAAGCCCCGATTCTTATTGCCAGGGGATGTTATGGAAACTTTCCTTTCCCTTCGTCATATCAACAAAACGTTTCATGCCACGCGAGCGCTGCGCGATGTTTCTCTCGACTTTATGTCGGGTGAAGTGCACTGCCTTGCCGGGCAAAACGGCTGTGGTAAATCGACGTTGATTAAAATTATGTCCGGTGTTTATCGCCCGGATGAGGGAGCGGAAATTACGCTTGGTGGGAAAAACTGGTCAAAGCTGACACCCGCCGCTTCGGTGGCGCAGGGGATTCAGGTGATTTATCAGGACCTCTCTTTATTTCCTAACCTGAGTGTCTGGGAGAATATCGCCGTGAATCACTATCACCACGGTCTGTTTGTTAACCGCCGTCGTCTGCGTGAGGTGGCGCAGGCGGCAATGACCAGTATTAACGTCACATTGCCACTGGATACACTCGTTTCTGAGCTTTCAATTGCCCGCTGTCAGCTGGTGGCTATTTGCCGTGCACTGGCGCAGGACGCACGGTTGATCGTGATGGATGAACCAACCGCTTCGCTGACCCATCAGGAAGTGCAAGGGTTATTACAGGTGGTGCATCAATTGCGTGAACGCGGGATCTGCGTGGTCTTCGTCAGTCATCGTCTGGAAGAAGTGATGGAAGTTTCCGACCGTATTTCAGTGCTGAAAGATGGTGAGCTGGTCGGGACTTTTCCGGCTGCAGAGATGACCACAAAACAACTCGGTTTCCTGATGACCGGCCAGGAGTTTGAATATCAGGTGCGAGAGTTGTGGCAGGGAAAATCCAGCACCCCGGTGCTGGAGGTGCGTAATTTAAGTCGTCATGGGGAATATCTAAATATTAACTTGCGGGTGGAAGCGGGCGAAGTGGTATCGATTGTTGGCCTGCTTGGTGCGGGGCGCACGGAATTATGTCTGAGTCTGTTTGGTATGACCCGACCGGATGCTGGCGAGATCCTCATCAACGGCCAGCCGGTTACACTGCATAGTAACCAGGACGCTATCCGCCACGGTATTGGTTATGTTTCGGAAGATCGCATGTCGCGCGGTTTGGTGATGGCGCAATCTATTGAAGACAACATCATTAGCACTGTTTTTCACAAGGTAAAAGATCGCTTCGGCTTTCTGAGTGAAACTAAAGTTCGTGACCTGGTGGACAGGCTAATCAAGGCATTGACCATCAAAGTCTCTGATCCTCATCTTCCGGTGAATACGCTTTCTGGTGGTAACGCGCAGCGAGTATCGATCGCCAAATGGCTGGCGATTGGGCCACGACTGTTGATTCTCGATAGCCCGACAGTCGGTGTTGATATCGCCAACAAAGCAGGAATATACGGCATTATCAGCGATCTGGCGGCTCATGGCATTGCGGTATTGATGATCTGCGATGAAATTGAAGAAGCGTGGTATCAAAGCCACCGGATTTTGGTAATGCAAAAAGGTCAGATCACCCATAGCTTCCTGCCTGACAGCAGTTCTCAGGCCAGGATTGCGGAGGTGGTAAATGGCTGAACTGAAAAAACGCCATGAATTCTGGCTGGCATTACTGATTGTGGTGCTGTTTGTTGGCCTTGCCTGGCGCAGCGACGAGTTTCTGACATTCGGTAATTTGTACGATCTCGCCAATAACTATGCCATGTTGACTATTCTCGCCTGTGGTTTGTTTGTGGTGTTGATTTCCGGTGGAATTGATATTTCGTTTCCAGCAATGACCATCATTGCGCAATACGGCATGGTGCTGTTGCTGCAAAAAATTGGTGGCAACTTCGCTGTCGCGTTTGCACTGGCGGGCTGCATCGGCATTTTACTTGGCTTAATTAACGCCTTACTGGTTAATCGCCTACGGGTGCCTTCTATCATCATCACTATCTCGACGCTGAATATTTTCTATGGCCTGCTGTTATGGTTGAGTAAAGGTGTGTGGCTGTACGACTTTCCGCCGTGGTTTGAGCAGGGGATTATGTTGTTCAAGTACACCGATGCTGATGGCTATGACTATGGCCTTGGTCTGCCGCTGATCGCCATGATTACGGTGGTGCTGCTAACAGCGTTTATCATGAATTTCACCAGTGTAGGGCGCAAAATTTATGCCCTTGGCGGGAACCGCGAATCAGCCAGTCGCATCGGCTTTAGCGTGCTGAAACTGCAACTTTTCGTCTATGGCTATATGGGATTGATGTCTGGCGCTGCGGGTGTAGTGCAGTCGTGGACGGTGATGACTGTCGCCCCCGATTCTCTTCTGGGTTATGAGCTGACAGTACTGGCTGCGGTGGTGCTTGGCGGCACTAGTTTGCTCGGCGGGCGCGGCACGTTAACCGGTACTTTGCTCGGCGTGGTGTTGTTGGCAGTGATGCAAAACGGGCTAAATTTATTGGGAGTCTCGTCTTACTGGCAAACATTGATCACCGGCATCATCATCGTTGCCAGCATTAGTGCCACGGCGTGGAGTCAGCATCAGAACCGGAGTCTGCTATGAAAAAATCGTGGCGTAATAACGTTGAGTTTTACTTGATCGGCCTGCTGGTGCTAACTGTTGCCGCGTTCAGCATTACTATGCCGGAGATTTTCTGGTCGATAAGTAATTTCCAGTCCGTCGCTTCGCAAATGCCCGTGCTGGGCATTCTGGCGTTGGCTATGGCGGTGACCATGCTTTGCGGTGGCATTAACTTGTCAATTATAGCCACTGCTAACGCCTGTTCACTGGTGATGGCGTGGGTGGCGACTCAGTATCCACCGGGTATTGCTACGGTTGTCGCTACGTTACTGGCGGGCGCTGGCGCGGCGGTGATAATCGGTTTATGTAACGGCGTATTGATTGCTGGTATTCGAGTGTCGCCAATTCTTGCAACGCTTGGGATGATGACGTTGCTCAAAGGGATAAATATTCTGGTGACAGGTGGTAGCGCCATTGCCAATTATCCCTCATGGGTGCTGTGGTTGAATCATGCGCAATGGTTCGGTATTCCGCTACCGATGTGGTTGTTTGCCGCAGTGGCACTGGGGCTATGGATATTGCTGGAGAAAACGCCGCTCGGTAAAGCCATTTACCTGATTGGGTCTAACGAACGAGCAACACTTTACTCCGGCATTAACACTCGTCGGGTGCTGATTTGGGTTTATGTCATTTCCGCCTTGCTTTGTGCGGTAGCGGCATTTTTGATGATGTCGAAACTCAACTCGGCTAAGGCCTCTTATGGCGAATCGTACTTGCTGGTGTCAATCCTCGCGGCAGTACTCGGTGGGGTTAATCCGGACGGCGGCAGCGGGCGGATAATTGGTATGGTGCTGGCGCTGTTTCTTCTGCAAATTATTGAAAGCGGCTTCAATATTCTCGGTATAAGCCCCTACCTGACGATGGCCTTATGGGGAACGTTGCTGCTCTGTTTCATTCAGGTTCGCGGCATGTTGGGGCTGGATCGGGTGGTTTAAATATTGGCTATATTCAATGGACGCGTTTTGCCGCGATGACATATCAGGCGTCGCCAAATACACATAGCTAATCAGGAGTAAACACAATGAAGATCAAAGCTGTTGGTGCATATTCCGCTAAACAACCACTTGAACCGATGGATATCACACGGCGTGAACCGGGACCGAATGATGTCAAAATCGAAATCGCTTACTGTGGCGTCTGCCATTCCGATCTCCACCAGGTCCGTTCCGAGTGGGCGGGGACGGTTTACCCCTGCGTACCGGGTCATGAAATTGTGGGGCGTGTGGTAGCCGTTGGTGATCAGGTAGAAAAACATGCGCCGGGCGATCTGGTCGGTGTCGGCTGCATTGTCGACAGTTGTAAACATTGCGAAGAGTGTGAAGACGGGCTGGAAAACTACTGTGATCACATGACCGGCACCTATAACTCGCCGACGCCGGACGAACCGGGCCATACTCTGGGCGGCTACTCACAACAGATCGTCGTTCATGAGCGATATGTTCTGCGTATTCGTCACCCGCAAGAGCAGCTGGCGGCGGTGGCTCCTTTGTTGTGTGCAGGGATCACCACGTATTCGCCGCTACGTCACTGGCAGGCCGGGCCGGGTAAAAAAGTGGGCGTGGTCGGCATCGGCGGTCTGGGACATATGGGGATCAAGCTGGCCCACGCGATGGGGGCGCATGTGGTGGCATTTACCACTTCTGAGGCAAAACGCGAAGCGGCAAAAGCCCTGGGGGCCGATGAAGTTGTTAACTCACGCAATGCCGATGAGATGGCGGCTCATCTGAAGAGTTTCGATTTCATTTTGAATACAGTAGCTGCGCCACATAATCTCGACGATTTTACCACCTTGCTGAAGCGTGATGGCACCATGACGCTGGTTGGTGCGCCTGCGACACCGCATAAATCGCCGGAAGTTTTCAACCTGATCATGAAACGCCGTGCGATAGCCGGTTCTATGATTGGCGGCATTCCAGAAACTCAGGAGATGCTCGATTTTTGCGCCGAACATGGCATCGTGGCTGATATAGAGATGATTCGGGCCGATCAAATTAATGAAGCCTATGAGCGAATGCTGCGTGGTGATGTGAAATATCGTTTTGTTATCGATAATCGCACACTAACAGACTGAAAAAATTAATAAATACGCTGTGGTTTAACATATTAACTTCGCTCTCCACTTAACTTTTTAGTTAAGGAGAGCGAAATAATATCAAAGTAGCAGTAAAACCTATAACGTAAATTCAAATTGTTAAATTAACTCCCTCCAGTACACAATACTTCACACGTTAGTTATGAGCGATTTCTGATAGTGCCTGGTTTAATCAGCGCTTTATTATCTGCGACGTTTATTTTTATTTAAGAGAGATCGCGATGATATCATTAAAAGCTCCGCACAATAATTTGATGCCATATACGCAACAAAGCATACTTAATACGGTTAAAAACAATCAGTTACCAGAGGATATCAAAAGCTCCCTGGTTTCCTGTGTCGATATATTCAAGGTTTTGATTAAACAATATTATGATTATCCTTATGATTGTCGTGATGATTTAGTCGATGACGACAAACTCATTCATCTCATGGCTGCCGTACGAGACTGTGAGTGGTCAGACGATAACGCACTCACCATAAATGTGCAGTTTAATGATTTCCCAGGATTTTATGACTGGATGGATTACCCTGATCACCCGGTTAAGTTTGTTTTTCGCATACTTGAAAATCAAAAAGGGACAGTTTGGGTATATGACCAGGATGATGCGTTTCTTGATATTAAAGCAAATGTGCAGGCTGGACGCTTTACCGGGCTTAAGAAATTAGTGCAGTTTATCGATTCAGTGCGAACAGATTGCAAATGTATTCTTCTTGAACACCATATGCCTTTGCTGAGAATTTTCCCTAAAGGGAAAGAGTGTATGCGTGTGGAAAAATGGCTTCGCGAAATGTCGTCTATTCCGGAGACAGACGCGCCCATTAAGCAGGCGCTTGCGCATGGATTATTATTACACTTAAAAAATATCCACCCTGTTTTTCCTGAATCACTGGTGATGTTATTGCTCTCTGTTCTGGACGTAAAAACATACAGAGATGACGCACGATTAAATGAATGGATATCGAATAGAGTGCAGGAATTAGGTGACAGATATTATCCTGTAAATAAGCACGTTAAAATCCGCTACACTCTTTAGTTCAGAAAGGGTTCCACCTGCAAGTTGTTATTCCACCAGAGAGTGAATCGCAAAGCAGGTAATCATTTCATCTGTATATCCGTATGCCAAATGGCATTCCACCGCCTTTTTCGCCGATATTTTGTTGTGATCGGCGACGCTTCGCTTAAAAAAGCACCAGCAGTGGTTTCGCAGCTATGCGGTGTATAAAAAATGATCTCATGCAGATGTTTTGTGAATGTGTGGGTTGACATTCATATGAAAAAAATCATAATTCCATCATGTTTGTGTGGGGTCTTTTCTGTACCTTACGCATCGCACTCAAGCCTGACAGAAAATATGCTGTAAGGCTCATATCAAAAACCGCCATTAGCTCATCAGGAAGAGCAGACGACAACCAGGATTGTTGTATGGTACGGGGTTCGAGGCCTCGATGGCGGTCCAACTTTTCAAAACTCTTCTGAATCAGATCCCCTTATTATCATCCCTGCAAAGTGGAACATTGCCATTGTTTGGCTATTCAGGACGGGGCAGACCAATGAAAAAAGCCCACACAGGGGAGAGTGGGCTGAAATGGGAAGCTAAAGACTCAAGTAAACTTATCGGAAATAAGGACCACGCATTACGGGGGCTATCATCGCCGATGGCCGGGATTCGGCAAATCAGGTTGATTACGTAGAGAGTAAATTATCTGCTCACCGCTGCGTCACCCCTTCGTAAATCAGGCGTAGCGCGAATACACCAATAATTGCACCAATAACCCGACTGGCAACGCGTTGCATACGCCCATAAGCACGACGCACAGCGGGCAAAGAAAACGCCTGACTAAGAAAAACTCGCCAGATAATTGATGCGAGCACAATCCCCGCCCAGGCCATTAAACGTGCCCATGTTGGTGTTTCGGCATTTAATGTTACTGAGAAAATACTAATAAAAAATAAAACGGTTTGCGGGTTAGAGAGATCGGTAATTAATCCGCGGCGAAAAAAGACATACCAGGGGGCGCTAATCGGTTGTTGTAGTGTGCTCATTTGCGGTGTTGACTGGCGGCGCATGCTGCACCACGCAAACCATAAGAGATAAGCGCCGCCGACGATTCTGATAAGCGAAAAAATCTCCTCACACTGCGTAATTAGTGTTGCAAGACCAAACAAACCCAACCCGGAATAAAATGCATCGCCCAGCGCCACCCCCAGCCCGGTCAGCACACCTGCGCGTCGACCGGAAGCCAGGCTGGTTTGTACTACCACAAAGAGATTGGCTCCCGGATTAAAAAAAGTAATCACGAACAGTCCTACGGTCAGGTAAACGGCGTGCAAAGGATCCATAGTGATTTCATCCATAAATAAGTGAAGTAACTTCATCATATTTCTACCAAAAATAATCGGGTGCGAGAGAGATCACAAAGTGTCTTATTTCCGGTTACTGGCGTTTATGCCCTGACTGAACTAATTATTAATCAACCCAATAATGTGGGTGGGTGATAGTGTGATAACAACTCTGGAGCCGTAATATGAAAATAATCTCTAAAATGTTAGTCGGTGCGTTAGCGTTTGCCGTTACCAATGTCTATGCCGCTGAATTGATGACCAAAGCGGAATTTGAAAAAGTTGAATCGCAGTATGAAAAAATAGGTGATATTTCAACCAGTAATGAAATGTCGACCGCAGATGCGAAAGAGGATTTGATCAAAAAAGCGGATGAAAAAGGGGCTGATGTGTTGGTACTGACCTCTGGTCAAACTGACAATAAGATCCACGGCACGGCAAATATTTATAAGAAGAAGTAATTCTGAACCCTATGTAAACATGCCCGATGCGTAAGTTTATCGGTGATCATCTATTGAAATTTATGCCGGATAAAGCGTTCGCGCTGCATTCGGCAGTTCAGCTTTTCAGCCGCCGCCAGAACGTCGTCCGGCTGATGCCTAAATAATTCGCCGCTGCTGTTTTATCGCCATTAAATTTCTCCAGTGCCTGTTGTGGTGTCAGTAAGCGTGGAGCGGGAGTTTTCGCCGACTCGCGCGCCAGTTCCGGCAGTAGCAGCTGCAAAAATTGCGGCGTTAAATCCGGCGTCGGTTCCACACTTAAAAATAGCGCCAGTCGCTCCATCATATTGCGCAGTTCACGAATATTACCTGGCCAGTCGTAGTGCACCAGCACGGTTTCGCTTGCCTGTAATCCCTGGCGTAATGCGGCAGAAAACGGGGCGGAGAGCGCCGCCAGAGACACTTTCAAAAAGCTTTCCGCCAGCGGAAGAATATCCGCCACCCGCTCGCGCAGTGGTGGCAATTGCAGACGCAAAATACTCAGCCGATAAAACAGATCACGGCGAAAACGTCCTTGCTGCATATCTTCTTCCAGCTTGCAGTGAGTGGCGCTAATGACCCGTACATCTACCGGAACAGGCTGATGCCCGCCGACGCGGGTGACCTCTTTTTCTTCCAGCACCCGTAACAGGCGAGTCTGCAAAGGTAGCGGCATTTCGCCAATCTCATCCAGAAACAGCGTACCGCCGTGGGCAATTTCGAACAGCCCGGCGCGACCTCCGCGTCGCGAGCCGGTAAACGCCCCTTCCTCATAGCCAAACAGCTCCGCTTCCAGCAGCGATTCGGCTATCGCCCCGCAGTTGACGGCAACAAACGGATGCGACTTTTTGCCCTGTCGCGCATCGTGGCGGGCAAAATATTCCCGATGAATCGCCTGGGCCGCCAGCTCTTTGCCCGTCCCCGTTTCCCCCTCAATCAACACCGCTGCACTGGAGCGGGCATACAGCAAAATAGTCTGCCGTACTTGTTCCATCTGTGGTGATTGACCGAGCATATCGCCCAGCACGTAACGAGTTCTCAGGGCGTTGCGGGTGGCATTGTGAGTGTTATGGCGTAACGACATGCGCGTCATATCCAGCGCATCGCTGAACGCCTGGCGCACGGTGGCGGCGGAATAGATAAAAATTCCGGTCATTCCGGCTTCTTCTGCCAGATCGGTAATCAGCCCCGCGCCGACCACCGCTTCAGTGCCGTTAGCTTTCAGCTCGTTAATCTGCCCGCGGGCGTCTTCTTCGGTAATGTAGCTACGTTGATCGAGGCGCAGATTAAAGGTTTTTTGAAACGCCACCAGCGCTGGAATGGTTTCCTGATAGGTGACAACGCCGATAGAAGAGGTGAGTTTTCCGGCTTTTGCCAGTGCCTGTAACACATCGTAGCCGCTCGGTTTAATCAAAATAACTGGCACTGACAGGCGGCTTTTCAGGTACGCGCCGTTAGAGCCAGCCGCGATGATGGCGTCACAGCGTTCGTTTGCCAGTTTCTTGCGGATGTAGGTCACTGCTTTTTCAAAGCCAAGCTGAATAGGGGTAATGTTCGCCAGGTGATCAAACTCGAGGCTGATATCGCGAAACAGCTCGAACAGGCGCGTTACAGATACCGTCCAGATAACCGGTTTGTCGTCATTAAGCCGTGGTGGATGTGCCATAGCGCACCGCAAAGTTAAGAAACCGAATATTGGGTTTAGTCTTGTTTCATAATTGTTGCAATGAAACGCGGTGAAACATTGCCTGAAACGTTAACTGAAACGCATATTTGCGGATTAGTTCATGACTTTATCTCTAACAAATTGAAATTAAACATTTAATTTTATTAAGGCAATTGTGGCACACCCCTTGCTTTGTCTTTATCAACGCAAATAACAAGTTGATAACAAAGGATGGGCTATGTCTCTACACTCTCCAGGTAAAGCGTTTCGCGCTGCACTGACTAAAGAAAATCCATTGCAGATTGTTGGCACCATCAACGCTAATCATGCGCTGTTGGCGCAGCGTGCCGGATATCAGGCAATTTATCTTTCTGGCGGTGGCGTGGCGGCAGGTTCGCTGGGGCTGCCCGATCTCGGTATTTCTACCCTTGATGATGTGCTGACCGACATTCGCCGTATCACCGACGTTTGTTCGCTGCCGCTGCTGGTGGATGCGGATATCGGTTTTGGTTCTTCGGCCTTTAACGTGGCGCGCACCGTGAAATCGATGATTAAAGCCGGTGCGGCAGGATTGCATATTGAAGATCAGGTTGGTGCGAAACGCTGCGGTCATCGTCCGAATAAAGCGATCGTCTCGAAAGAAGAGATGGTGGATCGGATCCGCGCGGCGGTGGATGCGAAAACCGATCCTGATTTTGTGATCATGGCGCGCACCGATGCTCTGGCGGTAGAGGGGCTGGATGCGGCGATCGAGCGTGCGCAGGCCTATGTTGAAGCGGGTGCCGAGATGTTGTTCCCGGAGGCGATTACCGAACTCGCCATGTACCGCCAGTTTGCCGATGCGGTGCAGGTGCCAATCCTCGCCAACATTACCGAATTTGGCGCAACACCGCTGTTTACCACCGACGAATTACGCAGCGCCCATGTCGCAATGGCGCTGTACCCGCTTTCAGCGTTCCGCGCCATGAACCGCGCCGCTGAACATGTCTACAACGTCCTGCGTCAGGAAGGCACGCAGAAAAGCGTCATCGATACCATGCAAACCCGCAACGAGCTGTACGAAAGCATCAACTACTACCAGTACGAAGAGAAGCTCGACGACCTGTTTGCCCGTAGCCAGGTGAAATAAAACACAACGAAAAATATCTCGACCCTACAAATGACGAGGACAATATGAGCGACACAACGATCCTGCAAAACAGTACCCATGTCATTAAACCGAAAAAATCTGTGGCACTTTCTGGCGTTCCGGCGGGCAATACGGCGCTCTGCACCGTGGGTAAAAGCGGCAATGACCTGCATTACCGCGGCTACGATATTCTTGATCTGGCGGAACATTGCGAATTTGAAGAAGTGGCGCATCTGCTGATCCACGGCAAACTGCCGACCCGTGACGAACTCGCCGCCTACAAAACGAAACTGAAAGCCCTGCGCGGTTTACCGGCTAACGTGCGTACCGTGCTGGAAGCCTTACCGGCGGCGTCACACCCGATGGATGTTATGCGCACCGGCGTTTCCGCGCTCGGCTGCACGCTGCCAGAAAAAGAGGGGCATACCGTCTCTGGCGCGCGGGATATTGCCGACAAACTGCTGGCGTCACTTAGCTCGATTCTTCTCTACTGGTATCACTACAGCCACAACGGCGAACGCATCCAGCCGGAAACCGATGACGACTCCATCGGTGGTCACTTCCTGCATCTGCTGCACGGCGAAAAGCCGTCGCAAAGCTGGGAAAAGGCGATGCATATTTCGCTGGTGCTGTACGCCGAACACGAGTTTAACGCCTCCACCTTTACCAGCCGGGTGATTGCGGGCACTGGCTCTGATATGTATTCCGCGATTATTGGCGCGATTGGCGCACTGCGCGGGCCGAAGCACGGCGGGGCGAATGAAGTGTCGCTGGAGATCCAGCAACGCTACGAAACGCCGGACGAAGCCGAAGCCGATATCCGCAAGCGGGTGGAAAGCAAAGAAGTGGTCATTGGTTTTGGTCATCCGGTTTATACCATCGCCGACCCGCGCCACCAGGTGATTAAACGTGTGGCGAAGCAGCTCTCGCAGGAAGGCGGCTCGCTGAAGATGTACAACATCGCCGATCGCCTGGAAACGGTGATGTGGGAGAGCAAAAAGATGTTCCCCAATCTCGACTGGTTCTCCGCTGTTTCCTACAACATGATGGGCGTTCCCACCGAGATGTTCACACCACTGTTTGTTATCGCCCGCGTCACCGGCTGGGCGGCGCACATTATCGAACAACGTCAGGACAACAAAATTATCCGTCCTTCCGCCAATTATGTTGGACCGGAAGACCGCCAGTTTGTCGCGCTGGATAAGCGCCAGTAAACCTCTACGAATAACAATAAGGAAACGTACCCAATGTCAGCTCAAATCAACAACATCCGCCCGGAATTTGATCGTGAAATCGTTGATATCGTCGATTACGTCATGAACTACGAAATCAGCTCCAAAGTAGCCTACGACACCGCACATTACTGCCTGCTCGACACGCTCGGCTGCGGTCTTGAAGCTCTCGAATACCCAGCCTGTAAAAAACTGCTGGGGCCAATTGTCCCCGGCACCGTCGTACCTAACGGCGTGCGCGTCCCCGGAACTCAGTTCCAGCTCGACCCCGTCCAGGCGGCATTTAACATCGGCGCGATGATCCGTTGGCTCGATTTCAACGATACCTGGCTGGCGGCGGAGTGGGGGCATCCTTCCGACAACCTCGGCGGCATTCTGGCAACGGCGGACTGGCTTTCGCGCAACGCGGTCGCCAGCGGCAAAGCGCCGTTGACCATGAAACAGGTGCTGACCGGAATGATCAAAGCCCATGAAATTCAGGGCTGCATCGCGCTGGAAAACTCCTTTAACCGCGTTGGCCTCGACCACGTTCTGTTAGTGAAAGTGGCTTCCACCGCCGTGGTCGCCGAAATGCTTGGCCTGACCCGCGAGGAAATTCTCAACGCCGTTTCGCTGGCGTGGGTGGACGGTCAGTCGCTGCGCACCTATCGCCATGCGCCGAACACCGGCACGCGTAAATCCTGGGCGGCGGGCGATGCCACTTCCCGCGCGGTACGTCTGGCACTGATGGCGAAAACGGGCGAAATGGGTTACCCGTCAGCCCTGACTGCGCCGGTGTGGGGATTCTACGACGTCTCCTTTAAAGGTGAATCGTTCCGCTTCCAGCGCCCGTACGGTTCCTACGTTATGGAAAATGTGCTGTTCAAAATCTCCTTCCCGGCGGAGTTCCACTCCCAGACGGCAGTTGAAGCAGCGATGACGCTCTATGAACAGATGCAGGCAGCAGGCAAAACGGCGGCGGATATCGAAAAAGTGACCATTCGCACCCACGAAGCCTGTATTCGCATCATCGACAAAAAAGGGCCGCTCAATAACCCGGCAGACCGCGATCACTGCATTCAGTACATGGTGGCGATCCCGCTGCTATTCGGGCGCTTAACGGCGGCAGATTACGAGGACAACGTTGCGCAAGATAAACGCATTGACGCCCTGCGCGAGAAGATCAATTGCTTTGAAGATCCGGCATTTACCGCTGACTACCACGACCCGGAAAAACGCGCCATCGCCAATGCCATTACCCTTGAGTTCACCGACGGCACACGATTTGAAGAAGTGGTGGTGGAGTACCCCATTGGTCATGCTCGCCGCCGTCAGGATGGTATTCCGAAACTGGTCGATAAATTCAAAATCAATCTCGCGCGCCAGTTCCCGACTCGCCAACAGCAGCGCATTCTGGAGGTTTCTCTCGACAGAACTCGCCTGGAACAGATGCCGGTCAATGAGTATCTCGACCTGTACGTCATTTAAGTAAACGGCGGTAAGGCGTAAGTTCAACAGGAGAGCATTATGTCTTTTAGCGAATTTTATCAGCGTTCGATTAACGAACCGGAGCAGTTCTGGGCCGAGCAGGCCCGGCGTATTGACTGGCAGACGCCCTTTACGCAAACGCTCGACCACAGCAATCCGCCGTTTGCCCGTTGGTTTTGTGAAGGCCGAACCAATTTGTGCCACAACGCTATCGACCGCTGGCTGGAGAAACAGCCAGAGGCACTGGCATTGATTGCCGTCTCTTCGGAAACAGAAGAAGAGCGCACCTTTACCTTTCGCCAGCTGCATGACGAAGTGAACGCGGTGGCCTCAATGTTGCGCTCACTGGGCGTGCAGCGCGGCGATCGGGTGCTGGTGTATATGCCGATGATTGCCGAAGCGCATATTACTCTGCTGGCCTGCGCGCGCATTGGTGCTATTCATTCGGTGGTATTTGGTGGTTTTGCCTCGCACAGCGTGGCGGCGCGAATTGATGACGCTAAACCGGTGCTGATTGTCTCGGCTGATGCCGGAGCGCGCGGTGGCAAAATCATTCCCTATAAAAAATTGCTCGACGATGCGATAAGTCAGGCGCAGCACCAGCCACGCCATGTTTTGCTGGTGGATCGCGGGCTGGCGAAAATGGCGCGCGTCAGCGGGCGGGATGTCGATTTCGCGTCGTTGCGCCATCAACACATCGGCGTGCGGGTACCGGTGGCGTGGCTGGAATCCAACGAAACCTCCTGCATTCTCTACACTTCCGGCACGACCGGCAAACCTAAAGGCGTGCAGCGTGACGTCGGCGGATATGCGGTGGCGCTGGCGACCTCGATGGACACCATTTTTGGCGGCAAAGCGGGCAGCGTGTTCTTTTGCGCATCGGATATCGGCTGGGTGGTGGGGCATTCGTATATCGTTTACGCGCCGCTGCTGGCGGGGATGGCGACTATCGTTTACGAAGGATTGCCGACCTGGCCGGACTGCGGCGTGTGGTGGAAAATCGTCGAGAAATATCAGGTTAGCCGGATGTTCTCAGCGCCGACCGCCATTCGCGTGCTGAAAAAATTCCCTACCGCTGAAATTCGCAAACACGATCTCTCGTCGCTGGAAGTGCTCTATCTGGCTGGAGAACCGCTGGACGAGCCGACCGCCAGTTGGGTGAGCAATACGCTGGATGTGCCGGTCATCGACAACTACTGGCAGACCGAATCCGGCTGGCCGATTATGGCGATTGCTCGCGGTCTGGACGACAGGCCGACGCGTCTGGGAAGCCCCGGCGTGCCGATGTATGGCTATAACGTGCAGTTGCTTAATGAAGTCACCGGCGAACCGTGTGGCGTCAACGAGAAAGGGATGCTGGTGGTGGAAGGGCCGCTGCCGCCGGGCTGTATTCAGACCATCTGGGGCGACGACGACCGCTTTGTGAAGACTTACTGGTCGCTGTTTTCCCGCCCGGTGTACGCCACCTTTGACTGGGGCATCCGTGACGCTGACGGTTATCACTTTATTCTCGGGCGCACTGACGATGTAATTAACGTTGCCGGGCATCGTCTGGGCACGCGCGAGATTGAAGAGAGTATCTCCAGCCATCCGGGCGTTGCCGAAGTGGCGGTGGTTGGGGTGAAAGATGCGCTGAAAGGGCAGGTGGCGGTGGCGTTTGTCATTCCGAAAGAGAGCGATAGTCTGGAAGATCGTGATGTGACGCATTCGCAAGAGAAGGCGATTATGGCGCTGGTGGACAGCCAGATTGGCAACTTTGGTCGCCCGGCGCACGTCTGGTTTGTCTCGCAATTGCCGAAAACGCGATCCGGAAAAATGCTGCGCCGCACGATCCAGGCAATTTGCGAAGGACGCGATCCTGGGGATCTGACGACCATTGATGATCCTGCGTCATTGGATCAGATCCGCCAGGCGATGGAAGAGTAAGGTATTGTCGGATGCGTCGCGTGGCGCATCCGACACCCCGCGCCGATGCCTGATGCGACGCTGACGCGTCTTATCAGGCCTTGTATTATCCCTCCAGTGCAGAGAAAATCGGCCAGTTTTCTCTGCCTGCAGTCCGCATGCCGTATCGGGCCTTGGGTTCTAACCTGTTGCGTAGATTTATGCAGCGGACTGCCTT